>Ga0265293_10006010_pt1 | contig 19753 bp, 17 predicted proteins | sample Munlanlewell138R_FD_192505 | JGI IMG/M metagenome (GOLD analysis project Ga0265293, IMG submission 192505) | Leachate microbial communities from a municipal landfill in Southern Ontario, Canada - Leachate well 138R | ecosystem: Engineered > Solid waste > Landfill > Unclassified | place: Canada... | reverse complement strand
TCTGCTGCAATTCTTTCCGGTTGAACAAAGTGGAAATGCTCACCTCTTGGAAGCGGTACTGTAATATCAAATCCCGTTACGCGTGTTGGTTGTGCTTCTAAATGTAGGAATGCTTTTTCATTTACAAGTGTAATTAACTCGGCACCAGGTCCATATGTTTTAACTGCTTCTTGAACAACAACGAAGCGACCCGTCTTTTTAACTGAATTAATAATTGTTTCTTCATCGATTGGATTAATCGAACGGAGGTCAATCAATTCAACATCAATGTTATCATTCTCTAATAATTTCATTGCTTTTTCAACTTCGCGAACCATCGCTCCCCAAGCAACAACTGTAACATCCTTACCTGGTTTAACAACTTTAGCTTTACCGATTGGAATTCTATACAACTCTTCAGGAACTTCTTGTTTGCCTGAACGATAAATGCGTTTAGGCTCCATAAAAATAACTGGATCTGGATCTTCGATTGCTGAAACTAATAATCCCTTTGCATCATACGGTGTTGATGGAACAACAACTTTAATTCCTGGTATATGCCCTAGGAATGTTTCAATACTTTCGGAGTGGTGCTCTAGAGCACGAACTCCGCCGCCCGATGGGAAACGGATAACCATTGGTAACCCATAACGACCACGAGAACGATTTCTAAAACGAGCTACGTGCGTAACTATTTCATTGAAGCCAGAGAAAAGAAAGCCATCAAATTGGATTTCTGCAACCGGTAATAAACCGTTAATTGCCATCCCTAATGCACTACCAATAATTGTTGATTCTGCAATCGGTGTATCAAAAACTCTTAATTCACCGTATTTCTTTTGTAGACCAGCTGTAACACGGAAAACGCCGCCTTCATAACCTGCATCTTCACCAAAGACAACGACTCTTTTATCTTCAGCTAATTTTTGATCGAGAGCTTGGTTAATAGCTTCTAATAATGTCAATAATGCCATTTTACTTTCCTCCTTCTTCTAGAAATTTACGATAACTCTCGTATTGTTCTTTAAGTTGTGGGGTCATATCTTGATATGTATATTTAAAGATATCCAGTAATTCAGTATGTCCGTTTTTTTCAACATCTCTAAAAACTTCACCAACATGCTTGTTGTTTTCTTCGTCTAATTCCTTATCTTGTTTTTCGGTCCAATATTTTTTATCAATAAGATATTGCTTAAAACGTATGATTGGATCTTTTTTCTTCCACTCTTCAACTTCTTCATTTGAACGATAAATCGTTGGGTCGTCTGAAGTCGTGTGTGGTCCAATCCGATAGGTAACAGCTTCAATTAAAACAGGTCCGTTGCCAGCTCTGGCATAATCAACGGCTTCTTTGGTTGCTACATACATTGCTAAAACGTCGTTTCCATCAACCTGAATGCCAGGAATACCAAAACCAACAGCTTTTTGAGCTAATGTTTCTGCTTTGGTTGCTTTACTTCTCGGTGTTGAAATAGCATATTGGTTATTTTGAATAACACAAACAACGGGAGCATTGAAGGTTGCTGCATAGTTTAATCCTTCTGAAAATTCACCGTGTGATGTCCCACCATCACCGATCATTGTTAAGACCACTTCTTTTTTATCTTGAATTTTGCTTGCCAATGCAAGCCCGGTAGCATGGCTTACTTGTGAACCAATAATAACATTTACTGGTAAGACACGAACAGATTCATCAAAGTGGTTGCCCCACTCGTTGCCAAACCAGTAAAGGAATACTTCTTTAAGTTTCACCCCTCTGTATAAAAAGGCGTTTAACTCACGGAAACCCGGTGAAAACCAGTCCTTTTGTTCAAGTGTTGCAGTAGCACCTATCTGAGCCGCTTCTTGGCCGATATTTGGTGCATATGTAAGTAATCTTCCTTGGCGTTGGTATTGTAATGACTTAATATCGACAACTCTTGCCAATGTCATTGTTTTATACATTTTTAGAAGAGTATCTTTATCAATTTTAGGTTCTAACTCAGGATTAGTAATTTTCCCTTTTTCATCTAAAATTGTTAATCTTTTTTTCTTCTGTGGATCAAAATTTTTGAATAACATATTTATTCTCCTCCTTATCATTTTCCACCTTGATTATACTTTATGCTAGACCATATAGCAAAGATAATGCTTTGTTGCATTTTTGCATTTTTGCAACAAAAAAGCAGCATTATCTGCTGCTTTATTTTTGTTTACTTTTATTTGTTTTCTAATTGTTTCTGCAAAATTAGGACTAACTCACGTAGTGACTTCGCCGCAACGGCTGTTGAAGCACCGCTTGGATCCAGCATTGGAGCCAATTCAACGATATCGGCACCAACAATGTTGTTTAATTTTTCAAATTGATCAAAAGCCCAAAGCAAATCTTTGTATTGCATTCCACCGGCTTCTGGTGTTCCTGTTCCCGGAAAAACCGAAGGATCAAGGACATCCAAATCAATTGTTATATAGACCGGAACATCTTTTAATTTCGCAACTGTTTTATCTAATCCTTCAAAGTCAAATTTACGCATGTTTATGTGTCCACTATTGGCCCAGACAAACTCATGCTTGTCGCCGCTTCTGATTCCAAACTGGTAAATCTTGTTGTCGCCAACAAAATGATGAACATGACGCATAAATGTAGCGTGTGATAGTTTTCTACCTAAAAATTCTTCTCTTAAGTCGGTGTGTGCATCCAGATGAATTAGATGTAGGTTAGGATACTTCTTATAAACTGCTTGAATGACAGGTAAGGAAACTAAGTGTTCACCGCCAATCATCATTGGTGTTTTATTATCCTTTAGAATTTGCTCGGTTGTATCATATACAACCTTTAACGCTTGTTCAACATCACCCATTGGTAAATCTAGATCACCAATATCAGCTGTTTTATACTGTTTTAAATCGCGATCTCGATATGGTGAATACCATTCAACCCCAATCGAATCAACTCTAATTGCGTTACCAGCAAATCTAGTTCCTGGACGAAATGATGTTGTTGCGTCCATTGGTACACTAAAAATTACTACACTTGCTTCATCATATTCACTTTGACAGCTTTGAAATGATAAATCAACTTTTTTAAATTTCATCGTCATCTCCCTCCCATTTGAACCATAGTTCTTTATCGACAACTTTTATTAGATCACTTTCGGAATCACTTAAAATTGTTGTTTCGGTTGTTTTATAAAATTGTAAATCATCTATAATATCTTGGGTAATTATTTCACCAGGTATAACAATTGGAATTCCCGGTGGATAAATCATGATTGATTCAGCTGCGATTTGATTGACTGCTTCAATCAACGGCATATAAGCCTTGGGGGCGTGATAAGCTTCTCTTGGTCTAATTGCATATTCTGGTTCAGAATAACGGATTTTTGGTTTAACCGGATTAAGTTTTATCGGTGCATATTTTTCGGAAATACTTTCTAATGCTTTAACAAAACGATCCATATCTTCCTGGGCGGTCGCAATTGATAATACCGCAAGAATAAGATGCGTTTCTGCTAATTCCATTTGTATCTTGTGTTCATCATATAATTCTTTATAAACATCAAAGCCAGTTACTCCTAAATCAGATACTTTAACAATGATTTTTGATTCGTCGTAATCAAAAACATTTTTACTGGTAAAATATTCCTTACCCAATGATTGTAAACCGGGTATTTTTTGAATTCTTTTTCTTGTTTCGCTGGCTAATTTGATTAGACCAGGTATTTTTTTCGGTGCTTCAAAATACATTACTTTTCTTGCTACATCAATACTTGCTAAAAACAATGATGATGGTGAAGTACTTTGAAGTAGATTAATGGTTGATTTTAAACGTTGGTGATCAACTAATGGACCTTGAGCCAATAAGATTGAACTCTGGGTTAGAGAGCCTCCCGTCTTATGCATTGAGGCTGCACTTAGATCAACACCAGCTTCCATGGCAGAATAAGGTAGGTCTTCTGAAAAACAATAGTGCGCACCATGTGCTTCATCGGCTAAAACTAGCATGTTTTTTTGATGAGCTACTTCAACAATTTCTTTTAAATCAGAAATAGCACCAAAATAAGTTGGATTAATAACAAACACTGCCTTTGCATCCGGATGTTCTTCAATTGCTTTTTTAACTTCTTCTAGAGGCATGTCATTGGCAATACCTAGAGTCATATCAATTCTTGGTTTAATGAAAACAGGGATAGCACCACTAAAAATTAGTGCATTAATCACTGATTTATGAACGTTTCTCGGTAAAATAATTTTTTCTTTTGCGCGACAGATAGACATGATCATTGCTAGAATGCCCATTGTCGTTCCTCCGGTTAAGAAATACGCTTCTTCGGCTAAAAAAGCTTCAGCAAGCAGTTTTGACGCTTCTTTAATTACACCGACTGGACGACTTAAATTATCTAATCCTCGCGGTGCATTGGCATCTAGCTTGAAGGTCTCTATACCGACATAATCAACCATATCAGTTAACATTGCTGTTCTTTTATGGCCAGGTACATCTAGGGCTACCGAGTTTGATTCTGCATACTCTTTTATCTTAGTAAAAAAGGGTGTTTTCTTCTGGTCCAATTGCATTTATCTAACCACCTTTCATAAACATCTTTATTGTATCACTTTTTTCCTTAAATGCTAGTCAAAAAACTATTAAATTATCTATGCTATAATAACCGTAAGGATGGTGGTTGTATGCAACGAATATTATATCGTACAATTGCAATAAATAATGATGGTGTGAACGGTACTGTTTTCTTGGATGATGGAACAAAGTATATCGTTTCTTCGCCTTTAAAAAATGAAGTTGGGACAAATCCGGAACAGCTTCTTGCAGCTTCGTTTTCAACGTGTTTAAGTGAAACACTTCGTGTTGTCTTATTACATAGTAGAAAGAGAAACCCCTATAAAGTTGAAGTTTCTGTTGCTTTGATTGCAGATGAAATTGAAAAAGGCTATCAGTTTTTGGTTCATGCTAAGCTTGCTGTTAAAGATGTTGATTTAGCTGAAACCGCTCTTTTCTTAGCTGAAACCAAAAAAAGATGCCCCGTATCACGTCTTTTGCTTGATCATAAAAACGTTTCTTACGAGGCAGTCTTATATTGATTAGTCCTTATTCTTTTTACTTGAAGCGAAAGAGACTATATCGCTTAAGTCACTAAAGTCGGCAAATGGCAGTATTGCAATGACTTCTTTATAGTTTTTGGCTTCTATTTCTTTTTGAACAATGCTGTTAATTTTATCCTTACTCATGAATGGAGCATAAGCCGCAAGCTTTCTTGCTCCCTTTTTTTGATAGATCAATTCGGCAATTTGATCAACTGCATTACTATCAATAAATGGTAGTAGTCCCATTAGATGATGATCAACTTCACCTGTTTCATTGTCAATGTTTTCCCTAATGATTTTTGACAAAGTTTCTTCACTCATAAATGGTGCGAAAACGATTAAGGCTTTTAAGCCTTCTTCTTCGGCAATTTTAGAAGCATTCTCGTCAATTGTTTCTTCATCTAAAAAAGGTAGTAAAATTGTTAATAGTTCTTTGTCTATCTCATCATCAATTTTAACTTTTTCTTTGAATTGTTTTGGTTTGACATAATGCAGCACTTCTTTTAGTACTTCTTTTTCGAGATCTTTAACTTTTATTTCTTGATCATCTAGCAATGATTCAACAACTTTAGCGGACTTCTCGTTGTCTAATAATGCATCAATTGAAACGTCAAAAATATTTGCTATCTCTTTCAATTTAGTAATATCCGGCATTGAGTCGCCACGTTCCCAATTACTTACTGCTTGATAACTAACATATAGTTTATCAGCCAATTCACTCTGTGTTAAGTTTTTTTCTTTTCTTAACTCGGCAATTTTTTTGCCTAACTCGTTTGCTCTAAGCATTGTTTTTCCTCTTTTTTTTTTGAATCTACTTTTATTTTAGATTCGAATTTGTAAAAAGGCTATCAAGTATTGCTTGAGTTGCTAAAGCGATGCTTGATTTTATGTTAGTATGCGCTTAAAGATTGAATCAACATGGATTAAATATTGATCAATCGAAAAAAGTTCTTTTAAATTTATTTTGTTTAAGGATGGTTCATTTTCAATCAATTGCTTAAAATCAATTTTTTCTTTCAATGCTTTGTGTGCCAGCTTTTGAATCATTAGATAAGCATCGTCTCTTAACATCCCCTGATTGATTAAAGCGTGGATAATTTTTTGACTGTGAATTACGCCTCTTGTTAAATTAATGTTTTCTAACATTTGATCCTCATTGACAACTAAATTTGATAAAACAGTGCCTAACCTATTCAACATATAGTCTAATAGTGTTGTAGCATCCGCTAAAATAATTCGCTCAACAGAAGAATGTGAAATGTCTCTTTCATGCCAGAGAGAGACATTTTCATAAGCCGATAACATGTATCCTCTTAAAACCCTTGATAATCCCGTTAGATTTTCGCTTGCGATTGGATTCTTTTTATGAGGCATAGCGCTGGAACCTTTTTGGTTTTTAGTAAAAGATTCTTCAATTTCATTTACTTCAGTTCTTGATAAATGTCTTATTTCAACCGCCATTTTTTCGATTTGCGCTCCGATTAACGCTAAATTTGATAAATAAAATGCATGTCTATCTCTTTGTAGTGTTTGAGTCGATATTTTTGCAAATGGTATCTTTAGGATTTTCGAAACTAACTCTTCGTGCTCCAATGAACTATTAGCATAGTTGCCAACTGCACCACTTAGCTTAATTACCTCAACTGCTTTTCTCGCTTCCTTGAACTGTTTGAATAAACGGTTTATATCTTCATACCATAATAAAAACTTTAAGCCAAAACTAGTAATTTCAGCATGAATGCCGTGCGTTCTTCCTATGATTGGTGTGTATTTATACTGCAGTGCTTTTTCTTTTAAGATTGAAAGTAGGTCTTTAAGGTTCTTTTCGATTTGCTTATTTGCCTGTTTTAGGATTAAAGCTTGGGCGGAATCAACAACATCAGTTGAAGTCAAACCATAATGAAACCATTTTTTCTCATTACCAAGCGATAAACCAACCGCTTGAACAAAAGCGATTACATCATGCTTTATTTCTTGTTCAATTTCATAAATGTCTTTTAATTTAAATGAAGCTTTGTTTAGTTTCTCCATTTCTGTATCAGAAATTATTTTCTTTAAATGGAGTGCTTGGAGGTTTGCTAACTCGATTTTAAGAAACTGTTGATACTTGTTCCTATCATGCCAAATCTTATCAAAGATTGGTCTTTGGTAACGTTTAATCATTTTAATCCTCCTTAAAGATTGGTTCAATTAAAATTGTTTGGTTACGATCTGCTCCCACCGAAAAAATCGAAATTGGAATATCAACCATTTCACTAATTGTTTTCAGGTATATTTTCGTATTTGCTGGTAGATCAGCATAAGTTTTAACTTGCGTAATATCCTCCTGCCAACCCTTTAGTGTTATATAATTTGGTTTGCAAGCTTTAAATTCATCAATGTTTGCTGGGATATAGTCAATTGTTTTTCCATTGAATGTATAATCCTTAACAACTTTTATTTCATCAATTCCGGTTAAAACGTCTAGTAGTGTTACAGCCAGACTTGATAATCCGCTTGCTCTTTTTGAATGTCTTAAGACAACAGTATCTAACCAGCCAATTCTTCTTGGTCTCCCTGTTGTTGTCCCAAACTCTTTTCCAACTGTTCTAATTTCATTGGCTAGTTCACCTTCAATTTCACTCGGAAATGGACCTTCTCCTACTCTTGTCGTATAGGCTTTTGTTACTCCAACCGCTCCTTCTAATAACCATGGAGCAATTCCGGTATTAATCGGAACGGAAGCTGCTGTCGGTGAACTTGATGTGACATATGGATAAGTACCATGATCCAAGCAGAGTAATACACCTTGGGCACCTTCAAACAAGATTTTTTTGTTTTCAACAATTTTTTGATTTAAAAACTGTGAGGTATCAATTACATATTTTTCAATTTGTTTTGCATAATCTTTATATTCATTATAGAGTGTCTCTAGCACAAAGGGCTGTTCGCCTAACTCAGTTAAAAGCTTATTTTTAATTGGTAATGTCTCTTTTAAAAATTGATAAAACTTTGGCGGGTTAATAAAGTCGGCCATTCTTAAACCTTGGCGGGCTGCCTTGTCCGTATAGGCGGGGCCAATGCCTTTATTGGTTGTGCCTATCTTATTTGCTCTATCATAAGCACGGTCTAATGCCTGATGATATGGTAAAACAACGTGGGCTCGATTTGAAATATATAGCTTGTGGTCTTTTACTTTTGTTAATTCTTCAATTAGGGCTTTGGGGTTGATAACCATTCCGTTTGCCATCACATTATCGATCTTTGCATTTAGTATTCCTGATGGCAATAAATGAAGACTATATTTTTGGTTATCAAAAATAACAGTGTGTCCTGCGTTATTTCCGCCTTGATAACGAACGACAACATCAGCTGTTTGAGCAAGAAAATCAGTTATTTTTCCTTTTCCCTCATCGCCCCATTGTGTACCTACAATTACGACATTTTTCATCTAAAAGACCCCCTATAAAATAAAATGCGGTTTTACTTGAAAACCACATTAATTTTAACATAAATATACTACTTTCGTCAATCGTAGCTGGTGTATATACATAAGGAAAATTGATACTATATTATGGTTGTTTCGCTTTATTTTTTAAATAGTTTAACTTGGTTATCCTTAAAAATAGACAGATATGAATCGTCAAACTCAGCAGATCTACTCATTAAATATATGTAACTGTTATCTAAATAAACAATATATGGAAAATCATCATCATGGTAGATAACATAAAATAATTCGAAAAACCTTGTTTGAACACTAGAAAAATCTTTGTCTATATATTTGTAATTGATAACAAAACTAAAATGTCCATTGGATTCAATTATATCAACATAGGGATAATCTATTGCGTCTGTTGGTTCTCCTAAGTAGAAAAATCTGAACTTGTATTGACCGAAAGTAAAACTGGTTAACACAATATCAATAGCAACACTGTATCTATACAAAGGAGCAAGCCCTGCCCAATAAAACTTATGGTATATATCATCAGAAAAATATGATTTATAGGCAAAAATTGAATCAAAATCTTCTAGATCATCAGATAAATGATAATAATCTAATAGATCATTTTGACTAATTCCATTGAGAAAATCTTGTTTACCCTTGTATCTATAATACCAAAACATTGTTAATTCAGCGTCTTCTTCAAAGTCTTGATTAAAACCTAGCGCTTGATAATCTATTTGTTTTTCTTCGTTTATTTTACAAGCGGATAAGAGCATAATAATAAAGATGATTAAACTTTTTTTTAGCATTTTTATTTTTATATATTTTATAGTTAAATACATTAACTACATATACTTCTCCTTTTTATAGTTTTGCTATGATTATCTAATCCTTGAAAAGAAATACATTGTTTTCTTTAAAAAGCGTTTTATAACTAGCATCAAAATTAGAGGATTTATTCATTAAATAAATATAAGTATTATCGTAATAGACCGTATAGGGAAAATTATTTTCATGATATATTACATAAAACAAAGTAAAAAAATGTGTTTTAACACTTTCAAAATTTGAATCATCATAACGATAATTAAGAACAAAACTATAATAGCCGTTTGATTCAATAACATCTACCATTAAATAACTAAGCGGTAGAGTAGTCCAGTGTTCAATCGGATAAAAAACAAATTTGTATTCCCCATAAACATAATCGGTTTTTTCAAATTGGACTCCAACACTATAAAGATACTCCTTAGACAAACCTTCAGAGTAAAATATGTTATAACTTTCATCATTAAAATAACTTTTAAAGAAAGCTTTTTGAATTAACTCCTCTTCATTAGCAAAAGGATTATTATAGTTAAATCTTAGTTCTTCTGGTGTTATTTCCGATAATATATTTTTTAATCCATCCTGTCTAGTAAACCAATAGTCATTAATTTCGTAATCAAGATTGAAGTTTTGTGGGAAACCTAAAGAAACATAATCGGTTTTATCAATTTTTTTAGGATTGCATGAAACTAAAAAAAACAATAATAAAACAATAAAAAGCTTTTTTATCACTACAAAATCGCCTCCTTCTTATAGATGGTAAAAAGCAACAGTTTTTTCTACCATTGTTTTCCTCCTCTGTTTTTAGTTTAATTATTGTTTTGAACTCTTATTGTACTCAAAGTATATCACAATAAGATGTGCTTGTCCATTTCTCTCTAAGCTTCATGAAATTATACTTTTTTGAAAAATTTTTTCCGATCAAGATACATGTATTGATGCATTTCATTAGCGTCTTTAGCTAACCACGCCGGGTATTCGCTCTTAATGAATCCTATTTTTTCATACAAAACAATGGCTTTGTCATTGCTTTTATGTGGATCAACATAACATGTTTGTGCTTTTTCTTGTTCAAAAGCTTGACTTATAGTCTCTTTTAAGGCCCAATAGGCAATACCTTTTCCTCTTGCTTTTTTAAAAAGTTTAATGTCTAAAACAACATAACCGTTTTCTAAAATATCATAAAAAGATTCACCACAATAAGTATTTTCATCATCATAAATCGAAAAATGTCTTCTATTTTCTTGTTTTTCTTTTGTCCACTTTAACCAGTTTTCTAGTTGCTGCATTGTAACCTCTAGGCCGTTTGCAAAACCGACAAACATCATCACTTCTTTATCCTTCCATAAAGCCATAACATTTTCTAAATCATGTTGATCTGTTATTTTTAAAATCATATTTTCCCCTGTTTCATAAGTTTTTTACCCTAATCATAAATGATTTTGGTTCCAGCCTGATTATTAATCGCTCTTTCTGCTTGATCAAGTGATGCAATTAATGATGGTTTTTTTGTTTTCCTCGTAAATTCCATACATGCTTCAATTTTTGGCAGCATTGATCCCTTCTTAAAATGATCTTCTTTAATCAGCTTTTCTAATTCACTTACTGTGACAACATCTAATGCTTTTTCATTTGGTTGATTGTAGTTAAGGTACACCTTATCAACCGCTGTTAAAATAATTAACGTATCAGCATCAATGATTTCTGCAACCTTAGCGCTAGCATAATCTTTATCGATTACGGCATCAATACCAATCAACTTATTATCTTGATAGATCACGGGAATGCCGCCACCACCTGCTGCAATGACAATCTCCCCTTTTTCTAGCAAATAATTAATGCCTTCTTTTTCAATGATATCAATTGGTTTTGGACTGGCAACAACCCTTCTGTATCCTCTGCCTGCATCTTCTTTCATTGCATAACCGCGTTTTTGACTTATCTGTTCTGCCTCTTGTTTGGTGTAGAATGAACCGATTGGTTTGGTTGGATCGTTAAATGCTTCGTCCTTTTCATCAACTAATACTTGGGTAACGATGGTTGTTATTTTTTTGTTGCTGCTTTCAGTTCTTAGTTTGTTATAGAAGGCGTTTTGAATATGAAAGCCTATATAGCCCTGACTCATCGCTCCACACTCCGCAAATGGCATTTCCGGCGTTGACCTTGATTCATTAAAGGCTAAATTAATCATTCCAACTTGTGGGCCATTACCGTGGACTATAACAACACTGTTATTGTTTTTTATGAGCGGATATAAAGCATCAGCTACTTTAGCTAACAATTGCTTTTGCTCAACCGGATTATTGCCTAAGGCGTTGCCGCCTAAAGAGATTACATACTTATTCATTATCTTTTAAGGTAGCTAGCATGATTGCTTTAATCGTATGCATTCTATTTTCAGCTTCTTCAAAAACAAGTGATTGTGTTGATTCAAGGACACCATCGGTTACTTCTAAATCACCCTTTTGCACAGATGGATATTGTTGACCAAATGTTTGCGCGATATCAATTCCCACTTCTGTATCCATTCCATGAAATGCTGGTAGACAGTGAAGGAATATTGCGTTCTTTTTAGCGCGTTTCATTAATTTTTCATTTACTTGATAAGGGTGTAGTAAAGCGATTCTTTCCTTCCATACCTCTTTTGGTTCTCCCATTGATACCCAAACGTCTGTATAAAGAATATCAGCACTATCAGCACCTTCTTCAGCGCTTTCGGTGAAGGATAATGAACCCCCTGATTTTAAGGCGATTCCCATACATTGATCAATTAACTTTTGGTCAGGCCAAAGTCTCTTTGGTGCTGCAGCAGTAAAATGCAGTCCCATCTTCGCACAGCCAATCATTAAGGCATTACCCATGTTATTTCTAGCATCACCAAAATAAGTGAACTTCAACCCTTCTAATTTGCCAAAGTGTTCCTGAATTGTTAAGAAGTCTGCAAGTATTTGTGTTGGATGATCTAAATCCGTTAAACCATTCCAAACCGGTACGCCTGAGTATTTAGCTAAGATTTCTACATCTTCTTGTAAATAACCTCTAAACTCAATTCCGTCATACATTCTGCCTAAGACTCTGGCTGTATCTTTAACAGATTCCTTTTTACCCATCTGTGAACCAGATGGTCCAATGTATGTTACTCCCATTCCTAGATCTTGGGCACCAACTTCAAATGCACATCTTGTTCTTGTTGAATCCTTTTGAAATAATAAAACAACATTCTTTCCAACCAAATGTTTATGTAGCTGACCGTTTTTTTTCTCTTTTTTTAGTTTTGCAGCTAAGTCAATTAAATACTGGATCTCTGCTTTTGTGTAATCTAATAGTGTTAAAAAATGTCTTCCCTTTAAGTTCATCATTCATTCTCCTTTTGTCTTCTTATATTTCTTCACGTTCTAATGGCATACTCATACAGCGCGGTCCGCCTCTTCCACGTGATAGTTCACTTGATTGAATTTCAATTACTTCAACACCTGCATCTCTCAATAACTGATTAGTTACGTGATTGCGGTTATAGACAATCACTTTGTTAGGAGAAACTGCTAATGTGTTCGCTCCATCGTTCCATTGCTCTCTAACGCTTGTGATTAAGTCTTCTCCGCCACAATGGATTAACGTTATCTTGTTTTCTAAATGTTTCTGTAAAATAGCTTCAACTGAATCAACTACTTTTTCCACTTTGATTCCATTCTTTTGTTTCTTAATTTCAAAAACAGTCAATGTTTCTTTAATGCCTGGATGGATTGTAAACAGATTTTGATTCACTTGTGTAAAGACTGTATCTAGATGCATGAATGCTCTTGTTTTTGGAATATTGAACGCTAAAATTGTTTCAAATGAATTGTTGTCTTTGAAGATGTTCTCTGCTAAATATTCAATTGCTCTTGGATCGGTTCTTTTTGAAATGCCTATAGCCAAGACTTTTTCATTTAAAACAAGGATATCTCCACCTTCAAGCGAATAGCGATTTAAGCGGTTATAATAAAAAGTCAAGTTTATGTTCTTAAAGCGTTTATGATAACGCAATATATAATCTGCAAACAAAGTTTCTCTTTGCCTGGCTTCAGTAGCCATCTTTGAAACAGCAACACCATTGCCAATACTTGAAAAAGGATCCCTTTGAAAAAGAATATTGGGAATTGGATCTGTATAAAACGGATATTCATCTTCCAATAAATCCATGATTGAGTCTCTTTTGATTATCTCAACATCGTGCTTGCGTACACCTTCAATCATTTTTAGAATCATCTCGTGCGTATCAAGATTACTGAAGTATTGATACAACGCAGTTTTTAATGTGGTTGATCTTACTTTCGATTCCTCAATAAAGACATTAATGAAATCACTTTTAACTTCTTTGTTTTCCTCAAGTGCTTCAGTAATCATATCGGTTAAATATAAAACCTCAACGCCTTCATTTCTTAATGCTTCAGCAAACAAATCGTGCTCTTCTTGAGCAACCTTTAGATAAGGAATGTCATCAAACAATAATTTTTCCAATAATTGTGGCGTCAAATTTTCCAGTTCCTTACCCGGTCGGTGAAGTAGAACTGATTTTAGTTTGCCAATTTCTGATTTTACTTTGATCATTTTGTTTCCCCCCTAAAATATCTTCTTTGAATTCTTGAGCTCATGGTCGTTACTATTTCGTAATTGATCGTTTGATTGTGTCTTGCGATTTCATCAATTTCGATTAAGCCACCAAAGACAGTGACCGAATCACCGACCTTAACCTCATCGTCTAGTTTGACGAAACATGCCTCCATGCATATTCGTCCGACTAATTGGTAAATCTTCCCGTTTATCTCCACCTTGCCGTCTTTATTTCTCCGTAGGAATCCATCCGCATAACCCAATGGCAAGACACCGATGTTTTCTGGCTTTATGGGGCAATAATTAGCGCCATAGCCAACACAATCACCTGGTTTTAATAAACGAATTTGCACAATGGTTGTCTTTAGTTTCATAACTGGATAAAGAATTGGTGTATATGGATTTAAAGATAAACCGTATAATGATATGCCCAATCTAACATGGGTCGTAAAATCAAGTTTGTGCTCATGCATGAATGTTGCTGATGAATTTGAAATATGGATCATTGGTGGTTTGACTGTTAAACTTTGAATTATTTTACGCATTTTTTCCAACTGCCGATCGGCATAAGCTTCATTTTCATCAACAATAGCCAAGTGAGTGTAGATACCTTCAAGTTTAACAGTCGGATGCTTTTGGAGTTTGTTTACCGCCTTAACAACTTCTTTGGGATCTAAGATTCCATATCTTGCCATCCCAGTGTCAACTTTTAAATGGCAGTTTAATTTTTGGTCATATTTTAAGACAGCTTTCAGAGTGGCAAGATTATTAATTGTCATGTCCAGCTTGTGGTTAGAAACAACATCAAAATCGTCTTCTGATACAACACCCAAAATTAAAATTTTAATGTCCTTAAAATGTTCTCTCAATGAAACTGCTTCTTCTAGAAGTGAGACCGCACAAATAGAAACGCCCTTTTCAACTAAGAAGCGCATTACTTCAATCATTCCGTGTCCGTAGGCATTAGCTTTGACAACGGGGATTATTTTTTTATCACCAATTGCTTTTTGTGCGATTTGATAGTTTTTATAAAGTGCTGTTAAGTCGACTTCAATCCAAGTCTTGCGGTAATTATCTTTCATACTTCTTCCTTGTATAAGGAGATGTCATTACGCTCAAAATACCACCATAAGTCAGTTTAAAGGTTATGGTATCTCCAATTTCGTATTTTTGATCCTTAATGTTTAAGATTAAGTGGTCACTACTACAGCCCAATATTTCTGAATCATCCGTTGGAATCAAATTGTTACAATCAACGTTTTGTTTTCCTAAGGCTAAGATTGCTCGGTTCATTGGTCCTTTATCAGTAAAGAAGACTCTGTTTCCGAAAGCATCCATACCAGTTTTTCCGTCTGGCATTGATGGTTTGTTTTTAATTTCGATTATTTGGGCTACAACAGTAATAACGTCATCGTGCATCTTTTCTATTTGTTTGCCATAGGCAGTTTCTCTACCTAAAATGATTGATTCACCCAGTCTTAGATGATTAATGAATTGGGGTATTTCTTTTTTTCTTACCATTTCAATTGCAGAGGAATTTCCGCCACTAATGACTGAAAGTTTGATATTGAACGTTTTTTCAATTTCATTTTTGATGTTCTCTAATCTTCTTAGAACTGTTAAATCCGGAATTACCCCACCAAAACAAGTTAAGTTAGTGCCGATTCCAATCAGCTTAATGTTTTTTAAACTAATTATTTTTTCAACTGTTTCTAAATATGGTTGATTATAATAAAGACCCTCTCTTAAGTCACCTAGATCAAACATTAAGATAATTTCATGAACACTTTCTGCTTTACTTAAGAGTCGATTCATTTCTTCAATTGTTTTTAATTCTGATTGAAGTGTAACATCAACATATTTAATGATTGTATTTAACTCATGAAGTTGTGGTAATCGTAAGAGCATTTTCTTTTTCTTTGTTTTTATCTTAATGAAATTTTCGATATTTGCATCACCAATATATTTAACTTCACTTTCATTAATAACATCAATTAATGGCTGTTTACTACAATACATTTTTGAAACAACCGTTAATTCAATGTTTAGTGGTTTGGTAAGTTTAATCATTTGCTCGATATTTTCTTTGTATTTTGTCAAGTTCACACAAACTAATGGATACATTCTTTACCCCTCCCACCTCAATGTTTTTTTAAGTAATATTTTCGCTTCTTCTTTATAGACATGTGATAAGACCCCAATTGAAGCGAAAATATAATCATGATCCTTTAGGATTAAGACTTGACTGTCGGGTATTAATTTTGTTTGTTGTTTAAAAAAATAGTCAGTCACAATTTTTTCAGCATTATCCATATATAATAGAGCTCCGCCGGTTAGACAGACAATCTTTACTTGTGAAGTGTCTCTTCCTTCTGGTATCACTTTAAGACCGTTGGTCGTATAGACTCGCTTTAAATCACCTATATGTCTGTTTAATGCTTGTTCAACACACTGTTTAGTTAAAGCATACATAAGTTTCTTGCCTGGCTTAGATTGAGGAATGAACGGTTCTTTTTTTATTAACTCATCAATTTCCTCTGCTGTTAAATTCAATTTGTTTTCTAATTCGTCCTTGCGGAAGCTCTTAACCACATATTCACGATTGACATAGATTCCCAGATCGCCTTCCACAGTCCGCTTAAACTTAGGCTCGCCCTCATTGAACTTTGCATAGACTGGTTTTGGTTCAGAAACGGAATGAATATCCGTAGTGGCTCCACCGACATCAATTGTCATAACACCATTAATCATTTCAGCACAGAGCAAGGTCGCATCCATTACGGCTCCGGGAGTGGGGATAATATTACCTTGAACCATTTTCTTAACATCAGACATTCCCTTAGCATGAATAATGTTTTCGCTGAAGGTTTCATATATGGCTTCACGCAGAGGCAATATGTTAAAGTCATCCACTCTTGGGTAAACATTGTCAACAATTTTTATTGATGGATTGCTTAGTTTTTTGATACGATCGTGATTGGCAATGTTTCCGGTGTAAATAATTGGTTTATTAAGTGGAATCACTTTTAACAGATTTTGATAAGCCGTTTCTTTTTCACCATAATTGGTTCCGCCAGCAATAATAACTATGTTTGGGTCAACTGATTTGATTTTTTCAATCTGGTCGTCTTCAAGTAAGTTAGCAGTTAAAAAATGGATATTTGCTCCAGCGTTAAGGGCAGCTTCTTTTGCGGCTCTTGCTGTCATTTCATAAACTAAACCATGTACGGTTAATCTTAAACCGCCAGCTGCACTTGAAGAAGCAAATAACTCATCATATGTTATTTGCTTCACCCCAAGATTGTTTTTTAAGTCTTCAATCGCCTCTCTTAATCCAAGGTTAACATCAGCCTCAACGGTAGTCTGTGCCATTCCACGGCCAAGGAAAGTTGGCTGTTTTTTTAGATTAAAAGCGTTGACGATTGTTGTTGTACTTCCTATTTCCGCGACTAGACAATCTATTTTCATAATTTTTCCTTCATTTTTTCAACGATAAAACTAGCCACATCTCGACCGCTAGTTCCGCGACCAAAGCCTTGATCCATTCCATGTTCTCTTGCAATTTCTGGTGTTACTTGTGTTCCACCTGCACATAAAATCAATCTATCTCTAACGCCTTTTTCAACTGCATAATCATGTAATTTCTGCATGTTCTTATAATGGATGTCATCATGCGAAATGATTAGTGATACTAAAATGACATTTGCGTTAGTTTCGATTGCTGCATCAACAAACTTTTCAAGGGGAACGCTTGTTCCTAAGTAAATATATGGAACACCATATTTTTCAATTCCACCATGTTTAATATCTAATATTTCTCGCATACCAACACTGTGCTCATCATTACCACCAGTGCCGGCAATAATTTTGATTTCATTATGTTTAGCAAATTCATAGATTTCTTCATCCGAAATCGTTTCAACAACTTCCGGCAATACAAGTTTATCAACATCAATATCAAAATCAAAGACGCCTTTAATTTGAACCCTTGTCCCTTCGACTGGATGTAATACTTCTTTATGGATGACTTCAACTTGCAGTAAGTTCATTTTTTTACCGACTTCGATTGCTGCTGCTTCAGCTGTCTTAATATCCGTTGGGAAAAAGAGATCGACGGATACGACACCATCACCTAGCCATTGAACTTCTGGTTTTAGTTTGGAAGTGCTGCGATATTCTTCATTTTCAGCCATTCTTAAATTGACGTTGTCTTCTTCGTCTAACTCATCGATATATTGAATCAACTCCGGTTTTTCAAAGGTTGATCCATTAATTAAATCGCTTGGATTCTGGGTGTTGGCGTATTGGCTAATATTGTTATAACCATAATGGGCTGTAACTGGTGCCATGTAGCTTGAATCACGTTTAATGATTGTTTTGGCACCAATTCCGCCTTCAATTTGACGGGCAATTCCATCACCAGAACGCTCTGGATAACTACCGCTATCGACAAACATGCCTTTTTCAACAGCTTTAAAATAGCCACCTAACTCTAAAATTTCTTCTAGCATTAAGACCGCTCTTTCTTGAATTTCACGCTTTGTTTTCATTAAGAACCCTGTCTTGTTAAAATCAAGCATACTCTTTAAATCGTCCATGCCAATCATTGCTTGTTTAGCGGTATCTAATGCTTCAATGTTATAAACATGCCAAGGCACGTTTCTTCCTTCATCGGGAGTAATTGTACTTTGAATATCAGCACTTGTTAATTTGGAAATCAATAAGTTTAAGACATGAGTAACGGTCGCTTCTCTAGTTGATGAATCTATGTATTTTGTATTCATCTGGGCACGCATTTTGTATTTACCAAAAAATTCACGCAGTGCTAGAGCATAGGGGAGGTTTAATTTGATATCCGGACTTGGAGGTGCTGCTGGCGGTACTGTGGATAGACAGATCAGATTTGGATCAATCCCAATGATTTCACTCATCCGGCTATTGATACCATGTTGAACTAACAGTTCTGGCATTACTTTCCAAGCGTCTCTTGCTGTAGCGTTAGCGTTGTGAGCACCATCAATCTGTGCCATTTCGCCATATGCCATAATCTTCTTGCTCTCAGCTGCATCAACGAAACTTCTTAACATATTGATGTTGCGATATAAAACGTTGTATTGTGGATCCTGATGTGCTCCATTTACGCCTTCTTCAACAAACATAACAGCAATCTCAGGCCCAGCAACACCCGATACATATGAGTGATAGTTTATTGGTCTTTGGACCTCATCTTCAATCATATCTAACGCTTTTCTTTGTGCTCTAACTTGTTTTCTCGTAATTGGCACTCCACCAATGCCTTGTGGGGTTCCTTCTAGTAATCCATCCATGTGTGATTGCCCAGCGGTGCGGATAACCATGATGTGATCTGCACCGTGATAAGCTGCCATTCGCATTCTGCGAATGTCGTCTTCAAACCGACCTGAAGCGATTTCGGTTGTGATAGTCGCGTCGGGTTGAGGATCAATATAGTTTAAGTGTCTTGCACTTGTTAATGAAACATAATTTTTTAGTGATGCGCTGGCATCTTCAAAAATAAATGGCCCTAGTTTTTGGGGTTCTTTTTTGCGCCAAACCCATCCTTTTCTACGGGGGCGATAATTTTCAAGGTTTTCTAAGATTTTTCTAATATCTAATTTTTGATCAGGTTTAATCATTATTGAAAACCTCCTTCATTAAATCAATGCCTTTACCGGAGATAAGCTCAAGTCCTGCTTTTCTAATTGGTTGGTCGGTTTCTTTACTATAGCGATAAACAAGATGACCGGCCCCATATTTTAGGAGTTCATGATCATTTAGTTTTTCCGTAATTGATTTTGCCTCTTGACTTGGAAACCCCATTCGCATTAA
>Ga0265293_10006009_pt1 | contig 19753 bp, 20 predicted proteins | sample Munlanlewell138R_FD_192505 | JGI IMG/M metagenome (GOLD analysis project Ga0265293, IMG submission 192505) | Leachate microbial communities from a municipal landfill in Southern Ontario, Canada - Leachate well 138R | ecosystem: Engineered > Solid waste > Landfill > Unclassified | place: Canada... | reverse complement strand
TAAAGTTATCTTCAGGCACTGTACCATATGCTGAACTTTCAATATCCTTAAATACATTTTCTAATGTCATATTAAAATCATCATCATTATCAGCTCTTTTAACAACATTACAAAATAACTCACTAGGTAATATAAAGAATCCTTTTTCATCGACAATTTGTTTTTTTGCAGGTAGTGCATCTTCATCTGATAATTTACTATAATCAAAATCATCTATACCAGCATCTTTTTGTTTTTTATTTAAATATGATGTTAGGTTTTCAGAAATGAAACGGTAAAACAATAAACCCAATACATATTGTTTAAAATCCCATCCATCAACTAAACCTCTTAACTCATTAGCTATTTGCCAAATCGTTTTATGTAGTTCTGCTCTTTCTAATTCTTTTTTGTTATTCATATTAAAACCCCTTTTTCCGTATTTAGTTAATTAAAAATATATATTACATAAATCAACCAATAAATAATTATAGCTTTTTTTTATTTTTTGAAAGAAAAACAATATTATGTGTGTTTATATTAGGTTAATATCTTATTTGTATAAAAACAAAGAATATTGACTTATATAAATTACATGAATAGTGTTGTTTCACAACTTTAATTAAGATATTAATTATAAGTCTAAAAACTTTGCAAACTTGATGTTTAATTAGAAAGTGTAATAATATCAAGGAATAATTAAAAGGTTCAAAAATTTTAAAAAAGGCTCTAAAGATATGAAATTAATCACTCTCTAGAGCCTTATTGTCATTAAATCAGGGTAATACCTTTATATTTATCGTTATATCCCTTAATACAACTAAAGTTTATAGTATCAAAGTAATTGTTCTTTTATGAAAGAGAACTCCAATTTTAATACAATGCGTACACTTGAGAAAACTTTTGCGTACACCAAATTTTGTTTAACTTAAAAACTTCCTGTGTGCTATCTTTACATTGTAAACCTTAATAAGTTACTTTTTTTTCAACTCGTCTATGCTCTTTTACTTCTTTTATGTTTAATGTATAAATAAATACCAGTATAAATTATAAAAACCACTAACCAACTGAAAATACTGACCCATATATCTATCCGTGTTTGTTTTTCACCAGTTGTATACATAACTCTATCAGTTCCACCAGCTAAGGAGGCTAATCCCATAATCATGCATTCTAATATATATAACATTTTCAATATTCACCATTTCTAATTATATCAAGAAGTTTTCAAATTCATGTTCTTTTAATAATCATTACACTTCATGTAAATATAATTTAATTATATAAAGTTAGTATGATAAATTGGAAGTTCGTATTAAAGATTTAAACTTACCAACTAACCAAATCACTCACTGAAGCAAAATTACCTTAAAATGAGGTGAAAGCCTCATAAATCAATCCGTTTTATGATATTTAACCCTTAACACAACCGAATTGTTCTTTTATGGCGGAGGAGAGGGGATTTGAACCCCTGCGCCGGATTAACGACCTACTAGCTTTCCAAGCCAGCCCCTTCAGCCTCTTGGGTACTCCTCCGTTAAAGATAAACCTTTATTTGGCTTATCCTTTTTTATCTTTTATAGTTAATAATATTTCTTCGATACGATTAGCATTTACTTTATGTACTTTTAAAATTAAATTATTATAACTTATTTCTTCTTGATAAGTTACGGTAGGAATATAACCCAACAAATAAATTACCATGCCGCCTAATGTATCATATTCTTCGCTATTCTCATCAAGATTCAATTTTAGGCGCCGATTTAATTCTTGAATTTGAATGCTGGCATCAATAAGATAAGTTTTTTCATCAATGGATTGAATTGTTTTATCAACCTCATCATACTCATCATAAATGTTTCCAACAATCTCCTCCACAACGTCTTCAATTGTTACAATCCCGACCGAACCGCCATATTCGTCAATTAATATTGCGATTTGGTTCTTCGTCTTTTGCATATTTCGGAATAGCACATCAATTTTCATATATTCAGGAACAAAATAAGGTTTGCGCATTATTGCTTTTATGTCAATATTTTCAAAACCGTTCTTTCTTGCTTCGCGCAACAAATCCTTAACATGCAAAATACCAATTATATTATCAATATCACGTTCATAGACGGGAATTCGGGTAAATCCACGGTTAATGATTTCATCAATATATTCGCTTAACGGTTTTTCTATATTAATTGCAAAAACGTTAATGCGGGGGGTCATAATAGCATCAGCGGTTAAATCATCAAAGCGAAAAATACTTTCTAACATTTCTTTTTCTTCTTCTTTAATAACCCCTTCAATATGACCGGTAATAATCAACGAACGAATTTCATCTTCTGTAACTTTTTCATCTTCCGTCGGTTTATTCATCCCCGTTATTCTTAAAACAAAGTTGGTTGATGCTTCCAACATCTTTACAAAGGGAGTAGAAATAATCGCTACAAAATTAATAACCCGGGCCGAGCGTAAAGCTACTTTTTCCGGATTTTTCAAAGCAATTCTTTTAGGATAAAGCTCACCAAAAATTAATGTGAAATAAGATAAAAGAATTGTGACGATAACGGTTGCTGCCGCCAAATTGATTTTCATTCCAAGAGATGAAAAAAGAACTACAATATGTTTCGATAAATTAGCACCGGCAAAAGCGCTCGACATAAAACCGGCAAGGGTAATCCCTACCTGGATTGTCGATAAAAATTTTGTCGGTTTTCTAACTAAATTATCTAAGATAATAGCCCTTTTATTACTGGTTTCAACCAACCTTTTTAATTGTTTCTTATTTAAAGAAACGACTGCCATTTCAGCAGAAGCAAAAAAAGCATTAACGATTGTTAACACCAATATGAGTATCAATATTATGATGATCTCATAAGGGTCCTCGTCAGAATCGTCCATAATACTCCTTCCTATCTTTTATTACGATAAACATTATATCATAAATAAGAACATTTGTCCATAATTTTTTTGGCTTTACTACCCAAATATTATAAAAAGCCGTGAATAATACACCGCTTCTTATAATAGGATTACATATTCAATAATAAACCATATAAAATACCATGTCGTAATTCATCAGTAATTATTTCGGTAAGGATATTGATATGTACCCGGTTTTGAAGTGCAAATAAAATCTTTCGGTATTCTTTTACCGCTTCCGTTTCGCCAAGCAATGCCCTTTTTATCCCATCATAATAATTTTTGGGTCGGATGAACCCTTCTTCAACCGCAAGCGGAGGTGCTTGATTGCTAAGATCGCGATAAACCCGCCGAAAAAGACGATGATGCTTTAGTTCGTCATCGCGAATGCCCGCTATTATTTTTCTGGCTTCTTCATTGGGAGCGAGTGTGATTAAATAACCATAAAATTCCTCATCGCTTTGTTCCCCTGCCATGGCCTCTTGCAAGAGCTCTAAAGCCTGTTGCAAATTATCTGGAAAAAGATAATCTTTATCATCGATGGCATTTTGCAATCGATACTGACGACTGATTAATTCTTGTCTTTGGGACCGATAATTCAAAAGCCCTTATCCCCCTTTCTATCTTATCATTACATTATATGTTAAATATTTGTTTTTGCTAGTTTACTTTACCAAATCTATTAAATTATAAATATAGCCGTAATTCCAAGTTCCCACCAAAACGGTTTTATCATCAAAACCGAAATTTATATCAGCGATATTATATAATTTAATTTGTTGCAATAACCGTAGTTTTTGATAATCATATATTTTTAAAACATTATTGGTTGCCACCAATAGATATTTCATATTATAAGAAAAAGCGAGCGCAACTATATCGCCTTCTACTGGGACATCAAGCATATTACGCTCGGTATCGATTTTTAAGCGGGCATATTCCTCTTCATTTTTATGAAATATTTTATGTAAAGCCGGTGATTCAGTAATTATATTAAAGAAATTAAGTTTAGTTGTTTTATCATCAATCGGGGTAAACACCCGTAAAGGCGTTATGTAATCTGCGGCCAATATGTATATTTTATTGGCTGCAACCGCCACAAATGCTTCTATCGCCGAAAGAGAAAAGAAAAAACGGTATTCACGATTAAGGGTAACTCGTCTGAATTTATCGCCTTTAACGCCGTACTCTAAAACAAAATATTTATTTACCGTCCGGTCCTTACCGCTAAATAAATATATATCCCGGTGGCTTAAATATTCGGCTTCTTCAAAAAGACAGTTTTCAAAATGAAAAATGATTTGATAACTCTGCTTTTTCACATCAATACGAGCAATCGCACTTGATAAATCATTAAAATAAACAATATTATAAATATATTGATTATCGGGAGCCAAACAAAACTTACCATCCTGAGCTTGACTCGTGTTTTCAACTTTTATATGACAGATAAGTTTCATTTCTGAAATATCATATACGGCCAACTCGGGCTCAATTGATTTTAAAACTAAAATTCTACCGTCATCAGAAAATTTAATCTGATTTACATAGTTTAAATCGCGAAAACAGGCAAGTTCCTGATAATCATCAGCATTGTATAAATAAACCGCTTCGCCGTCACATCGGGCAATGTATTTACCGGTAACTTCTGAACGCAATTGATATGATTGAAGAAATTTTTTTTGATAATTTTTTATAGTCATAGCTATTACCTTTTAATTATTTTTTTAAAAATTAATTTTACCGCTTCTAAATCGGCTGGAGCCCAATCAAGTTCGGTTATTCGTTCTTTATCAATCCATTGAATCATATTATGAACTATCGCTTTTGGCTTTCCGGCAATAATACGACAAGAATAAAAATAAAGTATTATCCGTTCGCTTCCCAATTCATAACCGGTGGTGTGAAGGGGTTTAAGCATTTCGATATCACAATTTAATTCTTCACGTATTTCTCTTTTTAAAGCATCAACCGGGAGTTCACCGGGTTCAATCTTGCCCCCGGGAAACTCCCATTTATTCGATAAAAATTGTCCCGCTTTCCGTTGTGCACATAATATTTTAGTGTCTTTTTCGATTACAGCCGCTACCACTTTGATTATATTTTTCACTTTTAACCTTCTATTCATTTTCATTTTATCATGTTTATATAAAAATAAGAAGTTATTTATTATAACTCCCATAACTCTGACAAAATTCATCAATAATCTTTATTAAATTATTATCCAAATATGTAAATGCTCTTTCCTTAATCGATGACGGTATTCCATAATAGGCCTCGGCTACACTTCCGCAAATCGCTGCTATTGTATCACTGTCACCGCCAAGTGAAACGGCATTGCGAATAGCATCTTCAAAACTGACCGATTCAAAAAATGCTAATAAGGCCTGAGGAACCGTCCCCTGACATGTTTCATTAAATCGATATGTCGGCCGGATTTCATCCAATGTATCATTAAGCGGATAATACTCCTTTTCAATAACGGACTTTATCTCCGCCAGTTTTTTTCCCGTCCGCGCTAAAAAAATTGCTACCGCCGTTGCTTCCGCTCCTTTTATTCCTTCCGAATGATTATGGGTAACGGCCGTCACTTGCCATGACAAGTCTTTAACCTGATCCAAAGTATTGCCGGCATAAGCTACAGAGCTAATTCGCATTGCGGCTCCGTTACCGTAACTGTTATATGGGGTGGGATTACTTGATGCCAACCAATTAGAAAACATCCCGCCATAACCGGCATAAGGATATAACCGACCAAATCTCTGCATTTTTTTAATGACTTTCTTCTGTAACGATCCCTTTTTTTGCTGCCATTCAACTAAAGCCGCTGCAATAGCCAGGGTCATAACGGTATCATCGGTAAATTCACATCTGTCCGCAAAAAAAATAAAATCCTTGGTTTTGATATTTCTCCATTCAAAGCGCGAACCGACGATGTCACCAATTATCGCTCCTAACATTTTAAAACCTCCTCATCATCATTATATAATAATTTACAATAATTAACAACCCTTTAAAGCCTAAAGCAATAGAAGTAAACTAAACGCCATAAGCGCCATGCCGAATATTAATCCATATATAGATAAATGCGTTTCACCATATTCACGGGCAGCCGGCAATAATTCATCAAGCGAAATAAATACCATAATCCCGGCAACACCGGCAAAAAGAATGCCAAACAATGTTTCCGACAAGAAAGGCATAAAAATTAGAAATCCGATCACCGCCCCAATCGGTTCCGATAAGCCCGATAAAAAAGAGTAAATAAAAGCTTTTTTTCGATTGCCGGTAGCATAATAAATAGGTATAAAAACCGATATTCCTTCCGGAATATTATGTAGAGCAATGGCAACGGTGACTCCAACCGCCAATGTCGGATTAGTAAGAGCCGAAAGAAAGGTTGCGATTCCTTCAGGAAAATTATGAATGGCGATGGCGATGGCCGTAAAAATCCCCATCCGCATTAAGCGGTTATTGCCAATGCTTTCGTCCATACTGTTTTTATTCGGGCTTTCCATCCTTAATAACTCATGAGGGTTTTTTCGATTTGGAATAATCCGGTCAATTAAAGCAATATAAAGCATCCCGCCAAAAAAAGATAACACCGTAATCCAAGAACCGGTTTTATTCCCTAAATTGGTAACAAGTGTATTGTTTGCTTTAAAAAATATTTCAATAAACGACACATAAATCATTACCCCGGCAGAAAAGCCAAGCGATACCGCTAAAAACCTAGTGTTGGTCTTTTTTGCAAATAAAGCCAGTAAGCTACCGATTCCGGTAGAAAGTCCGGATATTAAGGTAAAACCTAAGGCAATTATTATGCTTTTGGTATCATACATTTCAGTAGTAAGTACTGTATATAATGCCATATAAATCCTCCGTCGTATAATATAATTTTAATTTAACGGCTGTTTAATGTCAAATGAAATGCTGTACAAATAAAACTCTCAGCTAGCTGAGAGTTTTATTTAATTGATTTTTATACCAATTGATAATTTTATCATCGGCAATCGGATAAGCATAATAGAAACCTTGGGCATAATCGCTATTTAAGTTTTTTGCAATTATTGCCGTTGCTTCATCTTCAACTCCTTCGAGAACCACTTGATAATTTAATTCATGACAAAGATTAACCATCGCTTTTAAGATATTTTGACTCGCCCGATCGATATTTAAATTTTTTGTAAAGCTTCGGTCAATTTTTACGCATTCAATCGGTAAGCGATGTAAATACGCCAAAGAGGAATAACCTCGCCCAAAATCATCAACCGAGAATGATATACCGATTTGTTTATACAAATTCAATATTTCAATTGTTTCTTCGATATTCTCCATCAACACCGTTTCTACAATTTCAAATTCAATATTATCGACTATATCCGCGTTTTGTTTTATGATTTTGGCCGTGCGTTGATAATTATCCTTATCGAATATATTTTTTACTGAAACATTCATTGAAATTTGAACATCAAGATTTTCTTTCTGGAATTCCCTGATTTTTGTAATAACTCGGCGCAATACCCATTCCGTAAGTTGATGGATCAGTTGTGTCTCTTCTATCAAAGGAATAAAGTCCTGAGGCATCAACAGTCCTCTTTCCGGATGATACCAACGAATTAAAGCCTCAAGACCGGCTGATTTATTTGTTTTTAAACTGATTTTCGGTTGATAAAACAAAACAATCTCATTCTTGGAAAGAGCTTGAATAAACTCGCCAAGTATTTTAACATCATACATCTTTCGCTCAATACTCTTTTTATGTTTTGTATATAATAAATTGTTTTTCTGGGCAAAACGAGCGGCATCATCGGATTTAATGTAGGTGGAGATTTGATAACATTGCTCCTGATTTAAAGCAAACGATATACCGAAAGAATACTCAACATAGTACTCGACATTTTCTAATTTTATCCCTTCTGATAAAAGTTTTATTATTCTTTGCGTATCCTCTTCTTGATCTTCAAACGGGGTTGCTAGCCACAGCTTATTATTATTACACTGAATAATTAATGTCGTTTTCGGCAAACCGTCGCGCAAAACCTTATATATTTTATTCAATAATCGATAATAAACACTCAATCCGACTAAATCAATAATTTTATCATAATTATTAATCAATAAAGAAATAACTAATTGATTGCGTTTATCATAAGACAACATGGCAGTATTATTGAAAATATTGATATTGGGAATTTCGGTTTCCGGGTTATGGCACATTAAATCGAGAATTGTGTTAGCATTTTTTCTTAAAGCGGCAGTAATATATCCGCTAAATCCGCCAACAAAAACAAACATCAATGCGCGGAAATGCCAGTTAAAAGCATATTGTGCTTCTCCGGCAACAACATCAAGGGGCATAAACGGACCAAGAATGATCCCCGCTACCAAACCGGTAATCATTCCTCCATAAACATCCAGCATTGCCCCGGCAATAACAATCAAAATATAAGCAATATGAGCATATACATTTTTAGTGCCGCCGGTAAAATAAACAAGAATATATATAGACGGTAAAAGGAGAATGATAATTAAAATAAACCAGTTTCTATATCTATCGGTAGCCATTAAAAGGGTTTGTAATTTACTTAATCTATTGCTTCTCAAAGCGTATCTATCCTCCATATTATATTTAATATTTTTTTGTTTTTAACTAAAGTAAATTAACAATACCGGAGAATAAAATTATATCTTGCGGAGTAACTATTAAATAAATAAAGGGGCGTTCAAGATGGATTGTTGCATTAAAAGGCGGTGCTGCTTTTGCGCCGCAGCCAAAAGAGAGAGTTGCGGTTGCCGCTTTCACTCCCGCTTCATCCAGCATAATTCTTGAACTTTGAAGGAGACTTTCGTACCGGTAGATATCGCCATAATAAAACGGTGAATCCTCTTGAAGACCAAACAAGGCATCTAGGCCGTGCGTTTTTAAAATCTCAGTCATTACGTATTGATAATTAATATCAAATTTAGGTATTTTATAATCAATCGTAGCTTCTTTCGGTTGAATTTTTTTACTGATTAAATCATTGATTACATTACCTCTAAAGACATCTTCAATTGTTTTATCTTTATGGGGAAGAATAAAATACATCCGGCAACCCTGATTAAAGTCTAGGCTTCCTAAAATATAATCATCATCTTCATGAAACATGCCTTCTCTTTCCCCAATTAAACCCTTAACGGTTTTGCCTTCCTCAGAAGGGTTAAAAAACTGCATATCCCCAACTTCCGACTTTTTAAATTTTTCTTGCCATTCGTCATCAAAATATATTACATTCATAAAAACATTAACCGAATATTTATGTAAATACTGATTAATAGTATCTTTTGATACATTCAAAAAGTTGTTTGTTGCCTCTTTAATTGTCTGACTGATTTTTGTCGGGCCTTCTTCCCAAAGATTAATAATCTCATCATAAACGGAATAATAATATTTCATTTGAGTTATTAAATCTTCATTATATAAATCTTCCTGATAAATAGCCCGATCACGAAATAAAAAATTCCTAAGTCTAAACTCTTTCCCCAACGATTTATCGGTATAAGACGTTACTATTGCCCGATTAATATCTCGCAATTCATCAATCGAATTTATTGAAATAAAATCAAATAAAGCCGTTTTAACTTCATCATCAACGGTTTCCGCCAGCATCGATAAATTTAGATAAAGACTAAGCGGAGAAAAAATCGGATTACATTCATCAATCGGCAACAAATCGGTTGTTAGCGAAGCGAGTGTTCCTTTTAAAGATTGTAAACCATTATCATCAATTGCAATATTGTTTAGAAGCGTAACCTTCGGTTCCGCAAATCCAAAAAGAAATAAAACAAATACTAATAAAAACATAAAACGTCTTTTCAAATTATAACCCCTTTCTATATTAAAATCAATATCATTATATCATATTTTACCTCTAATGCAAAATAAAATGAAATCAACCGCAGTTAATTTCATTTTTTATTAAGAGTTATAATGATATCCCCTCTTATATTTTGGTTGTCTTTTTTAAAGCCATAGATTAGAATAATCGTTTTTCGGTCCGGTTTTGCTGTTATCAGTCTTTCAATATAACTGTTATAAATAATAATTGTTGAATCAATAAACTGATAATTATCATCGCCGATATCATTACCGAACAAACCGTCGAAATTGCCCCCGGCTAGTTCAACCAATAATATAATATCCTCACCGGATTTATATTCAATAGCGGTATTAGAGATAATATACGGCTTATTTGCGTTAATCACTTTTACTTTTAATTTATATAAACAATCCGCCGCGAATATCAAATATTGATATTCACCGGGTGGATTATCCCGGAAAACAGAATAGCCGATTTCCAATTGTCTATCGGAAAAAACATAATCATTAATTTTTTGGTTTTCTGATAATATACATAATACTGCTTCATCGGGAAATTCAATGGATAATGCCGCTTGATCCGATAGCTTCATTTCAACCGGAGTCAATGTTTGTGATTTTACGTATGTATGATAATAAAAGGTATCGGAAAAAGCTGAAAAATTATGCTTGGAAATAACCTTTAAATGAAAAGCATATATTTTATTATCTTCAAGTTCCAACTCAGATAGTTTAACTTGACTGAATTCAGTTTCCACAATCTCAACACCATCGATATATAACAGATAGGATGTTACCGAATCCATATCGTCCCAAAGCAAATATTCTCCATCAATGCGCATATTTAATGGTAAGGAGCGATTAATCGCGATTGTTAGTTTCTCTGAATATGGTGATTCTTTATTGTTTTTTATCGCACAGATATAAATTTCATAACTGCCGTCACCCAAAAAATCCAGGTTATAATCGGGCTTTTCCGTATAATAAATTGAATCGCCGATTATAATCCGATACGATGTGATGCCTTTTACCTCATTCCATGACAAACGGCCATCTTCATATTTAATATTGTCCGGAGCATTTAGTTTATTGGCACATCCACTAAGGATAATAACAATAAAAAATAATAAAACCATGATTTTTCTCATATTATTCAACCCTTTTCATTTGATAAAAAGTAAATTTGAATTATAAATTAAATCATTAAATAACGGATAATCAATAGGATTACGATTATTCTGATATGAATTAATAACTTATTTCAAAAACATCAACCGGATTTCATGATGCTGTGTTTCCAAACACGATAGAACCGCTTCTTTAACTCTTTTTACGGAACTTGGTTCAAATCGGCAACTTCTCTTTTGAACTATCATTATTATCCGAAAAAGGTTACAGGGGGTCTTCGTAAGGATTCAATTTAAAATTTGATTATACCAATAGGGTGACTTCACCAGCAATATTAATATTTTTAATTTCAACCTTTTCAACTTCTGTTTTAGAGCTTAATGTCTTAATCTCAATTTCTCTTTTACCTATATATATCTTTATGGTTTTAGTTGATACGTTTTAAATCAGATTCACGTTATAAGCCTACTTTTTGTAGGAAATTGATGTTATCTGAAACTTCTTTTTGCTTTATCTTCATCTTTTTAATCTTATTATATGTTGACTTTTTAAAAAGTAAGCGAAACCAACGTAATACCCATCCGAAAGGGAGTAGGATTTTCCATCGGGCAATAATAGGATAAATACTCTTCATTGTTTTGTAAGGAGGGAAAATCTTGTTGCTATAAAAGGAGAATGGCTTTTTATCTTTTAATTGATGTGTCGCCATTTGAACGGCAAAAATATTAAAATCATGTCCATATCCATGAATTCCCGCCATTGCGATATATTGTGTGATTTCCCAATAATCATCATAAAGCAAAAGAGGAGATAAATATAGGTTTTCCGGAAAATCAAAACTAAAAAGCAATTTATTAAGATAAACGATATTTGTAAAAAAAATTTCCTTATTTATTGCTTTTATATAATCAAATAATTTGTCTAAGTTTAATTTGTTTAAATAGTGTTTTAAATATAAACCAATATCAAGAACACTTCTGAGCCCGGCACCGCTTGAAGCGAAATGTTTGGCCAAATGAGAAAGCAAATAAACAAGTTCATATTCCTTTTCAAACTCATAACAATGTTGACTAATACTGTTTGCCAATCCCCAAGGATCAATATCTAAAAACTGATGGCGTTCGGGAAATAGTGTATGGTGAACTTCAATAAAAACATCTTTACCATATAAATAATTATCATGATGTTCGGCTTTACCGGTGAGTATTATTTTTTTATCTTTAAAGACATTTTTAACGATCGCTTGATCGCTTTCCCGAATAAGAATATCAATATCGCCCATTCCCCGCATATATGATTCGGGATAAATAGTTTTAAGATTAAATCCTTTAAGAAAAACATGGTCAATACCGTGTTTATTTAATAAGGCATTAATCCGTCCGGCTAACGCATTTTGTTTAATGTCGGCAGCAATATAAGTATAATAATCTTTTTCAACTTTCCGCGATATTTCCGATACACTGAGCATCTTTTTTATTGTCGGATAAATTAAACCCGTAAGTCCGTTTTCCTTACTCATAACAAACAAAGCTTTCTCATTAATAAGCGGTGATATATATTGTTGTTTATTTAGTGAAGCGACACATATATCACATAATTGTTTGATTATCGGATTCATCTTTTACTCGCTTTCTAAATATTCTTAATAAATATCGTCTAATCGGATAGACCAAATCCCATAAAAAAACTTTGACCAAATACCATCGGGAACGCTCATTAACAATCTTGCCGGCGGTCTGATGCTTGATAACCTTACCAAAAACGGCATCGGGAGCGATATACTCTTTTTCTTTAAGACCATCACCGCATATAACCAATAAGCCTTTTTTTACTCCTATAATACGATGTAGTTTATACTTATTATGATTTCGGTATAATACAACATCATATTTCTTTAATTTACCTTGAGGCGCCACTAATGTAACAACCGTGGCTTGGTGAAGATAAAAAGGGCGCATACTTACGCCCGATATTGTTAGTTCCACCACCCGTCCTTTATGCAACATCTCTTGAATCAGCGCCATTATTTCATCGCTTAAAATTTTAACCTTCATGATTCTAATATATCATTGCTTGCCAATACCGTTAAAAAGTCCTTAACATCGGCTAAAGCCCGTTCATAACCGATTTGATATTTATCAACTAGGAGATTGGCAAGTTCCTCAACAGTTTTTTCCTCTTGTAAAGACTCAAACAATAATTTTGCCGTTTTATTTAAAGTAAGCATCCCATTAAAATCAATTACAGCATCATCGACCGGCACAACAATAAATTGACCCGATACCTCTTTTAAAATAAATCCATCTTTAATTTTCATCTTTTTCCTCCAAAATATAATTCTTGATATACTGCTTTAACAGCTGATAAATCCGGAGTAGAAAAAAACAGATATATAGGAATCCTATCAATAATCTTTTCAATTACAAAAAACATTTTATCCCATATTTCTTTTTCTTTCGGCCGCATTATATTTTTCATGAATAAAGGCAATACTTCATTTTTCTCCAAACGAATTAATTTATTCTGTTTACCTTGTTCTAAGAAAAACAAGGCTTTAAGCGGTTTTACTATATTTTCATTTAATACGCTGCTACCGCTAAAAGGAGTTCCGGCAACATATATCTTATCGTCCTTTTCATAAAGGAGCGGCTTATCATCGTTGATATAACGGATCTCATCGGGAAATCGCTCCTTCCACAATCTTGTTTGAGTTGATTTTCCGGTTTGTGATGGGGCCGAAAACAACAAAGCATCATTGTTGAAAGAGATGGCCGAAGCATGAAGCGGAAGACATCCTTCCCGCGATGCAATATCCAAAAACATAACCCCCGATAAAATATATTCTTGTGCCGCGAGATTGTCAATAAAATCAGAATTAAGATAAATTTTAATATCATTTTCAATTTTATCGAAAACTGTTTGTTGAATAATAATAGTATTATCTTGTGGTGCAAAAATACACAGTACATCTAGTACATTGGAAAAATAGTATTCACGATTATGCACTTTACGAAAAACAGCCGAATACTTCTTTATATCAGCGGATATAATTACTTCCAACTTATATTTTGTATTATCATTATCAGCAATCCGGTATTGGTCGATTTTGTCTTGCAAGTAATTATTATAATTATATAAATAAGTTACTGTAATTCCTGCTATTTTTAAATTGATTTTCATGAGACACCTACTAAACTGCATAACAATTATATCATAAAAAGCCATCTAGAACAATATAATTTAAAAAACACTATTTTCTAATAAAAAGGACCCGAAAAATTAACATTTTGGGCCATAATCAAGGCATTCGAGCCTATATTTGTAACACTCGCAGGGATTGATATTTGGCACATTGGAGTTTTGTTAACAAAAGCAAAATTGCCTATAACAACTGCGTCTTTTCCACCAATAATTGACGGTAATATGACACCGCCTGATAGTTTAAGGTTATTTATTACCCCGGTAATTTGCACGCCACCCGATGTTGGTATTGTTATGTATGCAGAAACAGGAGTAACCGAAATTCTTAAATCGTATAGAATGCGATTTATCACTGTATTGTCATGTATCATCAAGTTGTGTGGTACCGGTGGGGCAGCTTGCGGTACTTTTGATAAGTCAGTATTGTCATCGGTGTCAAAATATCTCACCCAACGAGTAAACCCTTTATAATCCGAAGTACCTGTCGGTCCGTTTCTTCCAAACTGCGAATCATAGTGCACACAGAAATCATTAAAGAATGAAATTCCTCCATGAAATATTGTATATCTTTTGAAAATCACTTTTAAAACTTTTAAAAAAACGATAATCCAAGAGATTTAAACTAATAAGATGACAAATGGTAAAGCATGTCAATGTTTTTCATTTTCTCATACTCATCTGCTAGAATAAATATCCAAAGAGTACAGCCAGTTATAAAACTCTCTACTATCTTTCATTAATAAATGAATATAATCGTAGTTTTCTATGTCGTCTTCATAATAGATATCTGAAAAATCCATCGGAATATAAGAAAGTTCGCTTGCCTTAACCTTTATGCTTTGTTTGCTGTTTGCATAGCAAATTAAACTTACCCCAAAAATAAAACCGAGCAATCCTAAAAAATATTTTTTCATATTCTCCCCCTTTTATTTGTTAATTTAATAACTTTTACAATTAAAAAGTATAAATATTTCTTTATCTATTTTTTTGTTTTTTTAATATAATAAAATAGTGAGTTAATTGTATTAAAGAAACTATTAAAATTATCCCCCCCAATACTGCATGTTGCGGCCCTACATAATAGCTTCCATAAAAATTAGTATCTTCTCCGAATATAATTATCCCTAGTATAAATAGGCTAACTGAAAAAAATATTTGTATTATACTAAAAACAAAGTATTTTCTATAAATAATTTTTTTAAAATTCTTTTTCTTCATTATCCTAATATTAAATATAAAATTAATAATGACGAATATTGATGTAATTATTAGAACTATAAACATTATTCTAGTCAACAAAATTTCTAAAGTTTTAGAAGCGAAAACTAGATAAAGTGATGCATATGACATAAAATATACCGGCAAAAAAAATCCTTGACCACTTTCTGTTAATGGAAAGCCCGGTAAAAATAAATAAATAATAAATAAACCAAATACAATTAAATTTAGTCTGTTGTTAATTCTAATATAAAACTCAGTATATTATCTACATAATTTAATTATACCATATTAACATAGTAGCGTAAGTATTATTTAAAATTAATCTACAATCGACAACAAAACTTAAATTTTGACATAAAAAAGAGCGGAATATACCCGCCCTTGTCCATCCGCCCATAAAAAACTTTATTTGCTTTAATCGTAATAGTATAATGTCCGTGTGAGCCAGACAATATTAATTTTGCTTTAACAGCTATGTTTATAGCGCTATTTTTATCTCTTTCAATTTCCATATAACATTTAGTACATCTAAACTCTCTAATACTTGGGTCTTTATTTTCTTCATAGCCACAATAACAACAAGTCTTGGTTGTATTATGTTCATCAACAAGAATAATTAAATAGTTTGGCTAAGCTTTGCACTTAAACAAAAGACCCTAAAGTTGTGTTTTATTGTATCAGTGTTTTAGTTCTCTTATGAATGAGAACACCAATTTTAATACAATGCGTACACCTAGAAAATTTTAATGATTTTGAGTACACAATATATTAATATCAATTCATTAAGTTGTTCTGATTGTTTTGATAATTTTTTAAATATATTCAATCGGTAAAACTACTAAGTCTTCCTTTAAATATAATAATTTGTCATATAGACAAATAATTGCTCCAGTTCCTCTTTTTTTAGACTTTATTTCGTCTAATACATTAAAAGCATTTGCCATTTCTTGTTTAGGATTAGCAGACATTTTTATTTCAACTGGGTGTAAAATATTGTTTTCTTCAATGATTAAATCTATTTCAGAATCTATTTCGATTAAACTACCATCACTTAATTTTCTAGTTTTATCCTTCCCACGATAATAAAAAATACTACCCCTATAGTCCTTTCCTTCGTTTGTATACGATTTTATTATTTCAGAAATAACATAAGTTTCAAATATATTTCCGTTTTTCGCACCAACTTTTAATGTTTCAGGTGTCATCCACTTCGTTAGATAACAAACTAACCCTGTATCTCTAAAATACAATTTAGGTGTTTTAATTGCTCTTTTTAATACACTTGGTGTATATGGCTGTAATAAATATATGATCCCTGAAGTTTCAAGAACAGAAATCCAATTTTTTATTGTCGGAGAACTAACACCTACCTCACTAGCTATATTTTCATAATTCAACATTTCCCCTGTTCTTGCTGCTAATGCTGTTAAAAAATTCATGAATAATATTTGATCTTTTATATTAATTAAATCATTAATGTCTCTCTCTAAATATGTTCTTATGTAAGATGAATAAAATTCTGTCCAATCTATTTCAGTTTTATACATAGCAGGATATGAACCTTTATGTATCGTATTCCAAATATTTTTATAATCTTTTATATTTTTTTTCCTTGGAATAATATAATCTTCATTTGGTATAAAATGTTTATTAAAATTTATATTATATATTTCTCTTGCTGATAGGCCTTGCAGTTCCAATATACTAACTCTTCCCGCTAAACTTTCACTCACATTTTTCATTAAATGAAATTGTTGGGACCCTGTTAAGAAGAAATTTCCATATTCCTCAGAATTATCAGATGCCATTTTAATATATGCTAGCAAAGTAGGCGCATACTGAATCTCATCAATAATTATTGGAGCTTCGTGGTTTTTAAAAAATAAACCCGGCTCCTGAATAGTAGTACTTAATAATAAAGGATCATCAAAAGTAATGTATTCAAATTGTTTGTATTTATTTTTCAGCAAAGTAGATTTACCTACTTGCCTTGGACCAGTAACCAAAATAACATGAAACATTTTAGAAACTTTTTCTAATCTCTCTTCTATTAATCTTTTTATATACATAAATAACACCCCCATATTTAGACTAATCTAAAGTTATGCTTTATCTTAGTCTATATTTTATTATACTTTGATGTTTTTGTCAAGTTTGATATTATTAAAATATATTAACTTATAATATGATAAATTGACAGTTTTATATTATAAAAATATATAAACATTATTTACTCGACATTATCGACTGTTTTATGAAAACTAAAAAATCAAATATATCAAGGACCCTCTTTGCGTACACCTGCTTATTTTTTGAAGCTACTTCTTAATAAGTAAACATTTAATTTTCAGCATTGTGCCGTCATTACCAAGTCTATCTGTATTTATTAGTCAATCAGATAAAAAACTACTATTATTAAAAAATAAATCAGCTAATAAATTGGAATCCGTATTATAGAGTCAAGAGAATTATTCTCTTGGCTATATTTCAATTATATTATATAATATTATTGAGGAGATGTAAATGTTTTGATTAAGACGTGAATTTTTATGATCTTGTGATTATCCTCTCATTTTATTAATAGTACGATAAATTAATTATATCACAAAATACAGATTAGATGAACATTTATATTAAAAAGAATTTATATTTCAAGTTTCTTCCTTAATCTCCGTTTCATTATAGAATAAAGAAATCCAAACTCTTTTCATACTCCTTTTGTGCTGTTATTGTCCTTTTGTGTTTTTGTTAACCTTTCGTGTTTTTGTTGAGTTTTCGTGTTTTAGTAGTTGAAAAAAGAAAAAAAGTCTATAAATTACTTATTAAAAGTAACCTATAAACTAATAAGAGAAAACGAAAAAGGGAAATTATCCCTATTTTCATAATGAAAAAAGTCTGATAACATTGTATCAAACCTATCGTTCTTATATGGCGAAGGAAAGGTGATTTGAATCCCTACACCGGATTAACAATCCACTAGCTTTCCAAACCAGCCCCTTCAGCATCTTGGGTATTCCTCACCGTTAAATATTATACCAAATACTTTTTAATAAATTACGAAAGAAAGTTATTATTGTTAAAGCAATGAATGAATTATTGCTTTATTTATTGCTTTTTCTTTGGTAATTTTTTTTATATGATGAATTAGGTCTATGTGGTGGCTTTATTGGGGCTTTTACAAAATCATTTTTAAAAGTGATTACATATTTATGATTTTCAACCACAGGGATTTCCATCTTTATATGTTTTTGAATATCTTTTAATAATTGCAATTCCTCTTCACTACAATGTATAAGTGCTTGGTATAGTAATTGATGTTGCATTATTAGGATTAGTTAATCCGCTTACTCCATAAGCATTACCATCATCTAATGAAGTAAATGTAAAAAAATATGGTGTAGTAAACCAGGATCAGCGACCATAGCCGTTGTCCTATTAGAGTTATTCTGTAATACTCTTGTTAATGTTGCATTAATATTAGCTCCACTTAAGTTATTAAAATAGCCAATATAATATGTCCCGGGATCTAATGTACGAGTAACGCTTCTTGTTTTATTATTGTTATTCATATACTCGGCATATATATCTACCTTTTCATAACTTCCTGTTGTACTATTATATTCTTGTTTAAATAATATTAGTGTAATATCTTCATTTATATTATCAATAGTACTAAAATTAATAATAAAATTTCCTGTTTGGTTTATTGTTATTTCTTTTGCATAATCACCTATTTCTGCATTTTCAAATATTTCCTCACTAAATTCAGAATCCATTCTATCCAGCATATCTATAGTTACATAATCAGCGGGTGTAATACTTAATGTCATACTATTATAATCTGCGTCTGGCATATCAATATGAATATAGAAATAACCATTTCTAGGTAGATACATATAAAAACTATTTATATCAATATCGTTTTCGGCAAACTTAGAATAACCTAAAACATCATACTTATATTCTTGATCCATATCCATATGGTCATTTACAATAATTGCTGAGCTAGGATATATAACTGATGTCCCATCTGATTTAGTAGCTGTTAGATTAATTTTGTAAAACCCTGCACCTCTACTATTAATGTAATAGTAGGAGTTAATGTTGTTATAATAATTTATTAAAATATCATTTTCTTGATCATATAGTAAATATTGTGTGTTTCTTGAAGTTATTTTTGTATTTATAGTACCAGATTTACTAGTATCCTCATACGCAACTCTAAGATAATAAGTGTCAATTGATAAATTTTTAATTACATGGTCTATATTATTATCGCTGTTCAAGTCATCAATCTCTAATAATTGCATTTGTTTATCATACAATCTTATATCCAGTTTATTTGTAGAAGTAACAAATATTTCATAATTTTTGTTATAGGTAACATTCAACTCATACATTGCATATTTATCAATAGTATTTTCACTTGTACCATTTATTAATTTACTT
>Ga0265293_10006008_pt1 | contig 19755 bp, 20 predicted proteins | sample Munlanlewell138R_FD_192505 | JGI IMG/M metagenome (GOLD analysis project Ga0265293, IMG submission 192505) | Leachate microbial communities from a municipal landfill in Southern Ontario, Canada - Leachate well 138R | ecosystem: Engineered > Solid waste > Landfill > Unclassified | place: Canada... | reverse complement strand
TTGCCCTCCGAGTCCGAATGGGAATTTGCTTCGCGAAGTAGGGGGAAAGACATCGATTTTCCTTGGGGTGATAATACTCCAGACTGTTTGCATGCCACTTTTTTAAGCGAAGAGTTTTATTTCAATGACAGTGCAGTAGTTGGATGTGGGACACATTATGCTCGAAGCGTTTGTTATGCCGATAAGGGAATGACCGAACAAGGAATTTGCGATATGGCCGGGAATGTTCGGGAATGGATGCAAGATTACTATCATGAAAAATATAGTATTGCAGTTCCGAACGATGGAACAGCGACTTTGCTACCAGGAAAGTTTTCTGAATATCGCTCTTTGAGAGGCGGTGGGTATAATTCACCTTGGAATCATTTGTATTCATGGATTAGGAATGGTGGATATCAAAATGGAACCTATATTAATGTCGGTGTCAGGTGTGCGAAAAGTTACCATTAGGTGTTTCTAAAAATAAGGAGAAATGTCATGAAAAACAATTTGAGATATTTAATTGCCTATTCGTTCTTGTCGCTGCTTTTGCTCATCTTTTCGGGTACCAAAACCAATGCAGGAGTTAACAAAATCATTCTCGTTAAAATAGAAACAGAATCTCAAAAACAGCTTCTGGAATCATTGTCAAATCACTCTGAGCGCCCTAAATTTCTCTGCCCACTTTATTAAGGAGAACAATGAGATGATGCGTGTGTGGAGGTTTGCGCTTTGTTGTTTGTTTGCGTTTTGTTGTTTGTTGCTGTCCGCTTGTTATCACGCCTCGGCGGCCGATGGCGACACCGACACGGATAGCAGGCCGGATACTGCGCCGGACACGGGCACTGCGCCGGACTCTGCACCGGACACTGCGCCGGACTCTGGCACTGCGCCGGACACGGGTGTCGCTCCGGACACCGACATCGACACCGAGCCGGTGATCCCCGTTGAAAACGAGTGGATTTTCATCGAGGGCGGCACCTTCGAAATGGGCCACGTCTGCGACCCGCCGCCGGAGGTTGGAACGTGCTGGACCGAGCCGGTGCACACCGTCACCGTGCCGAGTTTTTACATGCAGAAGACCGAAGTCACCGTGCACCAGTACCGCCAGTGCGTCGACGCCGGCGCCTGCACCGAACCGGATACGAATGGGATTGGGGCTGGTTGTGATGCTGCTACAACCGGTTACGCCATTTCGTGGATCCAACCCCGAAATGAAAACCACGCGCTCAACTGCGTGAGTTGGTCTCAGGCCGACGCGTATTGCCGATGGTTGGGCGGTCGCTTGCCCAGCGAGTCGGAGTGGGAGTACGCCGCGCGCAGCGGCGGTAAGGATGTGACGTATCCCTGGGGCGAGGATGAACCTTCTTGCGATTATGCGATTGTGCCAATGTACAACGAGGTTAGGGGCGAATGGGAGTGGGGTTGCAAAAGATTGTACACGTCGCCGCAGCCGGTTTGCAGTCGACCGAAGGGAAACAATGCGCTGGGCATGTGCGATTTAAGCGGCAATGTAGAAGAGTTTGTCCAGGATGCGATCAGCCGCGAGGAGAGTTATCCCAATTTTAATTATGCAAATCCAAAGCATCCATCGGATGGCACGGCGTATGTTTCAAACGATATATATGCATCTTTGAGCAGAGGTGGTTCCTACAGAAGCACAGAGAATCCCATGCTACATCTTAGTGTCTATTTTAGAAGCCAAGCATCGGTAGAAAATGGATCGGCATCAACAGGTATTCGTTGCGCGAAATAGGAGGCGCTTTGTGCACACGCCAGCAAGGGCGTTCTCATGCTGTCCTCGCGAAGTCGGGCGCGCAACACCCCCAATCGACTGCTGTACCTGCCGCCGAGCTGGTAGCGCCAAAGCGATGCGCAACGCCAAAGTGCTGACCAACGCCAAACCGCTGAGCCACACCGTTTGGATTGCCGCCAACGCAAGCGAATCCGCGACAAAGCGGACATAATTAACTGCTTATGCCCCGGACATTTCCAGTGCTCGTGACACCCATAAATCCATGTTTTGTCTCTCATGCGATACGTGTTACAGTTTCGCTCACGCAAACGCGACGGCCGAAATGCATTGCCGTCCAAACGGAATTCGCCGCTCCAACATGAACCAAAATGAAACTAACGGATTTCATATTTCCAGAGGCCATTTGCATTGATTTGTCGGCCACCACCAAGCTCGGTGTGCTCTCGGAGCTCGCTCGCTTGGTGCACCCGCACTGCGGCGATGTGACCCTAGACAATCTAACCGCTGCCATCGTTGAACGCGAGCGCATGGGCTCCACCGGATTTGGCAAGCGCGCCGCCGTTCCCCACGCGCGCATGTCCATTCCCGCGCTGCGCGGCGCCCTGGGCATCTCGCGGACAGGCATCGACTTCGACGCCCTCGACGGGCAGCCCGTGCATTTTTTTGCGCTGCTCATCGCGCCCTTGGACGGCGATCACCAGCGGCACCTCAACGCGCTGAAGCTCGTCGCACAATTTTTGGGAAGCGCCGACCAGCAGGAGCGCATCATGGCCGAAAAAGATGCCTCAGCGGTGTACGCCATTATCGAAAAAGAAAGTGCGGCAGGCTAGCCCATGGAAGTCTCCACCCTCTTCAACGCGCTCAAGGTAGAACTCGGCTTGGAGTTGGTGGCGGGTAGGGCGGGGCTCGATCGCGGCATTACCGGAGACCGCGTGCAAAAACCGGCGCTGGCCCTTACGGGCTTTACGTCCATGCTGTCGCCGGGGGTGGTGCAAATTTTCGGCAAGACCGAGCTCGATTATCTCTGGTCGTTGCCTCCGGTTGAGCGGCGCCTCGCCTGCGACTTTGTCACCAGTTGTTCTCCGCCTGCGATCATCGTCACGCGCGGACTCGACGTGCCCGAACAGCTCTTGGAGAGCGCCGACCATTACCGCGTGCCCCTGCTGCTCACGGGGTTGCGCTCATCCTTGTTCATCGAAGCCCTGCACAAGTTTTTGGCCACGCGCATGGCACAAATTCGCGCCATTCACGGCGTACTGGTCGATGTGTTTGGCGTGGGGGTGCTCATCATCGGCAAGAGCGGCATTGGCAAGAGCGAGTGCGCGTTGGAGCTGATTATGCGCGGGCACCGGTTGGTGGCCGACGACGTGGTGGACGTGAGCTTGGTGCCCCCTTCGACGATCATCGGGGCGGGCAACGAACTCATTCGTCACCACATGGAAATTCGCGGTTTGGGCATCATCAACATCAAAGATCTGTTTGGCGTGGCCGCGATTCGCGAGACCAAAAAAATCGAGCTCGTCATCAACATGGAAGAGTGGGATGCCAGCAAGAGCTTCGACCGCCTGGGCATTGTCATGCAAACCCACGACATCCTGGGGGTGATGATCCCCCGGGTGGACATCCCGGTGCGGCCGGGGCGGACCCTCACCGCCATTGTCGAGGTCGCGGCGCGCAACCAAATTCTCAAATCCATGGGGCACCACTCGGCCCGGGATTTTCAAAGCCGCATGGATGCCGCGAGCCGCCAGGGAGCGGAGTCGCGCAACAGCCGCATTTGGAGTACGGCGCCCCATGCCCTGTCTTCGCGCGTGATTGACGACAAACAAGATTGAGGGCGGCGCCCGTTGCGGCGTTTTTAAGGAGTGTGGAAAAAAGTATGATTGGCATCTTGCTCTGCTGTCACGGCACCATGGCCCAAGGCTTCAAAGACGCTGCCGAACTCATTGTTGGGCCGCAGCAAAAATTTGAAGCGGTGGGCATCGGCCCTGCGCAAGGGCGGCACGATCTCAAAAAAGCCCTCAAGGCCGCCATGCGCCTCTTGGGCACCGATGCGGGCATTTTGATTCTCACCGACTTGCCGGGGGGAACCCCTTGTAACGAAGCCGCCATGCTGTTGGGACCCACGGTCCAAATGGTGGCGGGGTTCAATATGCCGATACTGCTGCGGGTGCTCTTGGGGCGCAGCGACGACACCACCTTGGCCCAACTCACCGAAGACATCTCGACATACGGCGGCGATCACATCATTCACTTCACGTACGACGCTGTGCATGGAGGCGCTGTATGACGAGTGACCGTCGGCATTACCTGCGCATCGACAACCGCCTGCTGCACGGCCAAGTGGTGCAGTTTTGGATCCCCTATCTCGAAATCGAACACCTGATCATCGCGGACGATCTCGCGGCCGCCAACCCCGCCATGTCCACGGTGTATCGCATGGCTGTGCCGCGCCGCATTCGCCTCTCCGTGGTGTCGATCATCGAACTCGCCCAAGCCGCCAGAGAGGAAAACGCCCTGCCCACCCTCATCATCTTGAGCGACATCTTTGACTTGGCCCGCGCCTTCATGAGCGGCTTTCATTGCCCGCGCATCACGTTGGGCAATATCCATTCGGCCATTGGGCGCAACCGCATCACCGATACCATTTACCTCACCCCCGAAGAGAAACACGCCTTGGCCCAATTTCACCGCGACGGCCGCGTCGTCGAGATCCAAACCTTTCCCGGAGAGCCGCTGCGACTCTCCCTCGGAAAATCAGGAGCGTTGGAGTGGGAGCGAGCGTAGCCATTTTCTTCTTGTCCAGCTTTGCGATCGGCGGCCTGCTGATGCTGGAGCGGCGCTGCGTCGGACAGATGGCTTTTGTCCAGCCCCTGGCCATTTTGCTCATCGCGGGATTTGTCGCTGGCGCTCCCGCTCCCGCCCTGTGGCTGGGCGTGACCCTGCAGTTGCTCGCCACGGGCCAAACCCACTACTGCAACTGGGTGTTGGTGGCGGTGTCTGCGGCCTTTTCGCTCATCGCGCTGCAGCGCTGGGGCGTCGTCGTGCAACCGGGGGACGCGCCCATCTTGGCAGTGTTGGCCTTCAGCACCATCTGGGGCATCGCTTCATTTCAATTCGACAAGTGGTTGGCCCGCAAAGACAACGCCGTTGTCGAGCTGTTGCCCCATGGCGTCTCCGAAGAAACCGTCGAGCCCTTCATTCGCTTGGTGCATCGCCGCGTGGCGCGCAATTTGCTCATCAGCGGATTGCAGTCTGTCTTGGCGGTGGGCTTGAGCGTCTTGGCGGGATTGGCGGCACACATTTGGCTGCCCGCGCCAAACCCAGTGGCCCTCTCGGTGATGCAAATGGCCATCCCCGCCTTTGGCGTGGTGGCGGTGCTGTCGTCGTTGGTGGACTGGCGCTTTACCTCGGTGGCTGCGGCCACGGCCCTGCTCAGCACGGCATGGTGGATGTGGGGAATTTCATGAGCGACTTGTCCAAACGCGATCTGCTGAAGCTGAGCCTGCGCCTCATGTTCATTCAAAGCGCGTGGAGCGCGAGTTCCATGCAGGCCGAGGGGTTTGTGTACGGCATTGCCCCGGCGCTTCGCCGCTTAATCCCCGATCCCGAAAAACGCCGCCGCGCCCTCAAGCACTATCGCTTTCCCATCAACACGCATCCCTTCTTGGCGGGGGTGTTGGCCGGGGCGGTGCTAAAGATGGAACGCGACGCCAAAAACACGAAGACGATCGTCACCTATTTGCGCAGCACCATGGGCCCCTTGGCTGCCATGGGCGATCCCTTCTTTCACTCCGGTGTCACTCCTTTTGCCGGCGTGATCGCCGCCCTCGTCGCCTGGGTGTTTGGCAGCCTGGCGGGCATCATCGCCATCATCGTGATCTTCAATGCCATCCACATGGCGTTTCGCATCTCCGCGGTCTTCACAGGCTACCGATACGGCGAGCAAGCCCTGACCGTCATCGGCCACTGGATGTCGCCCGCCAAAACCCTCTGGCTCAAAACCATTACGGCGTTGCTCGCGGGCTTGTTGTTGGCCGTGGTGCTCTTCTGCCCCGAACTGGGGCCGGTGGTGACGCAACTCTGGCGGCCTGTGGCAGTGGGCGTGGCCGCGCTCATCTTGGCGCTGGTGCTCAGCAAACGGCGCTCTTCTTGGGTTTTTCTGATGCCGGCATTTCTTCTGGCGGCGTTGATAACGGAGGCAATCATACCCGCATGACTGAAATTGCATCGACCAAATTAACCATCATCAATGAGCTGGGGCTTCACGCGCGGGCCGCGACATTGCTGGTGCAAACCGCCTCGCGCTTCTCGGCCGACCTCTACATCAGCCGCGACGGCCGTCAAATCAACGGCAAGAGCATCATGGGCGTCTTGTTGCTCACCGCGGGCAAGGGCACCGAGCTCGACATCCAAGCCGTTGGCGAGGACTGCCGAGAGCTCATCGCCGCCATCGAAGAGTTGGTGAAGAACAAATTTGGAGAAGGACAGTGAGCCAGGTGATTCGCTTACAGGGCATTGCCGCTTCCCCAGGCATCGCCATCGCGAAGGCGCGCGCCCTGCACCGCACCCAGCTATTGGTGCCTCGCAGCAAAGTGTCTCCGCAAAAAATCGCAGGAGAAATGGAACGCTTGACCACCGCCGTGGCCCAGGCGCGCACCCAAATCCAAGCGGGCATCGACTCCATTGTCACCTCCGAAAATGGCATGCCCGGCGGCAATCACACGATGATCTTGCACGCGCATCTGCTCATGCTCGAAGACGAGCTGCTCATCGACGCGACCCGCAAGCTGATCGAACAGCGGCACATCAATGCCGAGTGGGCCCTCTCCACCGTCAGCAACGACATCAAAGACCAAATGCTCAGCCTCGAGGATCCATATTTGCGCGAGCGCGCCGAAGACATCGAACACGTCTCCAGCCGCATCATGCGCAATCTGCTGGGGCTCGACGAAGACGACGACCTCAGTGACGAGAAGTTTGCCGAAGACTGCATCGTGGTCGCTACGGAGCTCTCCCCCGCCGAAACCGCCCAGCTCGCGCCGACCCCCATCATGGCCTTTGTCACCGAGACGGGCACCCGCACCAGCCACACGGCCATCATGGCGCAGGCCCTGGGCATCCCGGCGGTGCTTGGCGTCGAAAACATCACCAACATCGTCGGCCCCGAAGACATGCTAATTGTCGATGGCCTCGAAGGCTGGGTGATCATTCAGCCCGACGAAAAAATGCTGGCGCGTTATCGCGAGAAGAGCCTCCAGTGGCACGCCATGGAGAAGCGCCTGCGCGACACCCGGGACCAGCCCTCCGTGACCGCCGACGGCGTGGACATCCGCTTGAGTGCCAACATCGAGTTGCCCTCCGAGGCGCCCTTCGCCATGGACTATGGCGCCCAGGCCATCGGGCTGTACCGCACCGAATTCCTCTACCTCGACCGCGACCATCCCCCCACCGCCGAGGAGCAGCTCCGGGTCTACCGCCACGTGTTACAGGCCTTGGCCCCGCGCTGCGTTACCTTTCGCACCTTCGATCTCGGCGCCGACAAAATGCCGCGCTCCATGCAATCGCGAGACCGCAACCCCGCCCTGGGCATGCGCGCCATCCGCATCGGGCTCAAAAATCCCGATGTGCTCAAAACCCAGATCCGCGCCATTTTGCAGGCGACCGTGGACACCAAAGGGCAAGCGCGCATCATGTTTCCGCTGGTGAGCGGCGTACCGGAAATGCGCCAGCTCAATCGGCTGGTGGCGGAGGTGCGTGCGGAGTTTGACGCCGACACCCTGCCGCTCGTTCCCGTCGGTTGCATGATCGAGTTGCCCTCAGCGGTGCTCACCGCCGATCTCTTGGCCAAGGAGGCCGATTTCTTTTCCATCGGCACCAACGATCTCATTCAGTATTCCCTGGCCATCGATCGCTGCAACGACGATGTGGCCTATCTCTATTCGCCTTACCACCCGGCGGTGCTGCGGGCCATCCACATGACCGTGACCGCGGCCAATGCGGCGGGCATCCCGGTGGCCATCTGTGGCACCATTGCCGGCGAACCCCACATGACACCGCTGCTCATCGGCATGGGGCTTCGCGACCTCTCCATGGCGCCGAGCGCGATTCCCTTTATCAAGTTTGCCCTGCAGACGGTGAACATCTCCGAAGTGACGGCCATGGCCAAGGAGGCCCTGCAGATGAGCACCCCCGATGAGGTCGAGAGGCTGGCGGCGCGTTACATGCAAGGCCTCGCGGGGGTCCCGTCTTAGGGCGCGCAACCGCTAGGGAAAAAACGAATGTAAAAAAGGAGTGGTCGGCTGCGAGGGATTAGCAACCCATGCGCAGGGTATCGGTGATGGCGTCGCTGAGCACTTCGGGGCCGTAAAACTGGATGGGGCCCGGGTAGCGGTAGGCGTCTTCTTTGGCCCAGGCATCGCGGTGGGTGGCAAAGTGTTTGAAGGCGGCGCCATTGAGATCGACCAGGGCCTTCTGGATGACCGGTTTGTCCTCGCCGTGACGGCGTTCGATGTTCATGAGCATCGATGCGGGAATGCCGCCCGCCATCCACTTGTCGGTGCCGTCCTTCAGGTTGCGCACCGCGGAGATGTAGCCTGTCAGGTGGTTTTGGGTGAGCACCGCGGCAGACATGCCCAGGGCATAGCCGTAGTCGGCGTCGAAGTTGGAGGGGTGGGCACAGCGCCCTTCGTAGCCGAAGAAGTGGTTGAGGGCCTTGAACTGCACCTGGCTGTTGCCGCGGGCTTTGACCTCGGCGGCCACGAGTTCAATGAGGAGCTTTTCGGTCTCGATGAGGGAGACCTGGACATTGCCGTGGGGATCGCGGTCGAGCAAGAGCTGCGCCTGAATCGCCTCGGGCAGGGAGGAGAGCACCGCGGCGCTCTTCTCGGTCAAGCCTTTGTTTACGATGGCCACTTTTCCGGCAACGGTTTTTTGCGCGTTGATCTCGTCTTCGACGCCCACCAGCGCGTCGTTGAGTTCGCGGATGAGGGCTTTGACCTCGGGGATGAATTCGACCAGGCCTTCGGGGATGAGGGCGACGCCGTAGTTTTTGCCTTCGAGGGCGCGGGCGGTCACGATGTCGGCGAGCTCGGTGACGATGGAGGTGAGGCTGCGGCTCTGGGCTTCGACCTCCTCGGAGACGAGGCAGTAGTTGGGCTGGGTCTTGAGGGCCACTTCGAGGCCGATGTGGGAGGCAGAGCGCCCCATGAGCTTGATGAAGTGCCAGTACTTGCGCGCTGAGGCGGCGTCGCGTTGGATGTTGCCCACGAGCTGCGCGTAGGTCTTGGAAGCCGTGTCAAAGCCAAAGGAGGCTTCGATGTGTTGGTTCTTCAGGTCGCCGTCGATCGTTTTGGGGCAGCCGAGGATGGCGCAGGGCACCTTTTGGGCCACAAAGTATTCGGCCAGCACCGCGGCGTTGGTGTTGGAGTCGTCGCCACCGATGATCACGATGCCGTCGAGTTGGTGCTGCTTGGCCACTTCGATGCACTTTTGAAATTGGGCTTCGCTCTCGAGCTTGGTGCGGCCGGAGCCGATCATGTCGAAGCCGCCCATGTTGCGGTAGGCGTCCATTAACGCGTCGGTGATCTCAATGTATTCGTTGTTGACCAAGCCACTGGGGCCGCCGATGAAGCCGATGACGTGGCTCTTGTCGCTGGCGCTCTTGACCCCGTCGTACACGCCGGCGATGACGTTGTGTCCGCCCGGGGCTTGTCCGCCGGAGAGCACCACGCCGATGTTCAAGGGGCGCACATCTTGGGCGTCGCCCACTTGAAAATTCACCACGGGGGCGCCATAGGTGGCGGGAAAGAGCTCGCGGATGCGCGCTTGATCGGCGACGGACTCGGTGGCTTCACCCTTGGCGATCACAACCTTTTTCAGGCCGTTCATCAGGGTCGCGGGAACCTTGGGCGCATACTGGCCGCGCGCTTTGCACAATTCGGATTTGTTGTTGTTCATATTTCCTCCATCGCAGTGTTGCGTCGTTGCGTCGGTAAGTTCGCCATACCGAAATCCGCGGCTATTTAATAGAAGAACGCGCGCCGCTTCAACTGCTTTTACTTGGGCGGTGCAGCCAAGTGACGAGAATTAGGAGAGAAAGGGCAGAGCCGGCGGCCACCAACGGAACGACGTGCGGACCCTGGGCAGCCACCAGGAGACCCGTGATGCTGGGGAGGAGCCCGGCGCCGATGCCCGCGGCGCTCATCTGCAATCCGATGGTGGTGCGGATGTGGGCGCGGGGGATGCGGATGGCGGTGGTGCTGATCAGGGCGGCGAAGATGGGCGACATGGCGAGGCCCAGCAAGGCGAGCAGGGGACCTTTGATGGCGGGGATGGGCACCAGGGCGAGCAGGAGGGCGAGGGCGAGGCTCGCGACAATGGCGATGGGCAGCAGGCGGGGGGCGGCGATGTGGCGGTTGATCCAGCCCGCGCCGAAACGACCGGCGGCGAACAAGCCCCAGTAGGCGGTGTTCCAAAAGCCCGCGGCGCCGACGTCGTAGCCGTGGGCGCGGATGAGCCAGGTGAAGGCCCAGTGCCCGGTGCTGATCTCGATGCCGACGTAGACGAAAAAGATGAGGGCGCTCAACCAGGCGCGGGGGTGACGCAGGGTGTCGGCGTAGGGCGCGTGCTCCGGAATAGGGGCGGTTGCGGTGGCGGGGGCGCTTGCGGGACTGGGGGCGATGTCCCAGGCGGCGCTGGTGCGAAAGAAGACGAGTCCCAACGCCAACTGCAGGGCGCCCACCACCAGGTATCCCGTGCGCCAACCCTGGGTGAGGAGCAGGCTGGCGGTCATGAGGGCCGGCCCCAGGGTGATGCCGATGCCAAAGCTGCCGTGGAGCCAGTGCATCATGTGCGGGGGCAGGTGGGCCTCGACCCAAACGTTGAGCGCGGTGTCGATGGCGCCGGCGCCGATGCCCAGCACAAGGGCCATCGCGAACATGGGCGGCCAGGCCGGGCTCAGGGTGATGCCGAAGAGGGACAAAGAGGTGAGGGCGCAGCTCCAGGCGAGGATGCGTCCCACGGCCATGCGGTGCATGAGCCATCCGGCGCTGGTGCTGGCGATCAGGTAGCCCAGGGTTTCTCCCGCCAGCAGCAGCCACATGGCGTCCACCGGTTGTGCGAAATCGCGGTGCAGGGAGGGCCACGCGGTGCCGAGCAGGCCGTCGGGCATGCCCAGGGAGACAAAGGCCGCGAAGGAGAGCAGGACCAGCAGTCCGGGGACGCGAAATGGGGGGGCGTTGTTCTCTCCTTGTGGATGCGACATAGGGGGGAGTATTACCGCGGTGTGAAAAACTTTTCAAAAGGTCGATGAACCCTAATTGTCTTTTAAAATCGGTTGATTCTGAAAAAAATGCGTGATACACCGCCAATCGAAAACGGGTTGAACACGTAAGGTGGATCCTTTCATTGGACCCGCCTTTTTTTGTGTTTTTTAAAGCAAATGGAACTGACAACGCTTCAGACGCTCGCGCGAGAAATAGCTGCGGAACACGGTTTTTCCGTGGTGCAAACCACCTTTGGCCGGGAGCCGCAAGGCTGGGTGTTGCGCGTGCTCATCGAGCGCCCGGGGGCCGACCCCATGGCGGGATCGGGCGTTGACTTGTCGGCTTGTACCACCGTTAGCCGCGCCTTGGGCGATCGCATTGAAGCGGGGCAGCTCGTCGACAAAGCGTACACCTTGGAGGTGTCCTCGCCGGGCGTGGAGCGGCCATTGGTGTCCCCGGAGGACTTTCAGCGATTTGTCGGCCGAGAAGCGCGTTTTAAACTCCGCAAAGAGGTGGGTGGGCGCAAGCGGCTGGTGGCAGAAATTATTGCATGTGACGACGAGCACGTGCGCGTGGCATTGGGCAAAGAGCGAAACAACTTGGATATCCCCCACAGTTACATCGCGAGAGCCAACCTGGTTTTTACCCCCAAGTGGTGAAAGCTGTTTGAAGGAGCACGAGGGATGCAAGACGGAATACTTTCATTGCACATGATTCTCGATCAAGTGAGTCGCGACAAAGGCATTAACAAAACGGTGTTGATAGAGGCCATTGAAGCGGCGATTCTCACAGCGGCCAAAAAGAACTTTGGCGCATCCAAGGAGCTCGAGGCGCGCTTCAATGAGGAAACCGGCATCGTAGACCTCTTTCAATACATGTTGGTGGTAGACGACGTGACGGATCCGGCGCGGGAGATTTCCCTAGAAGACGCCGCCAAGGCCAAGCTCGAAACGTCCTTGGGCGAGGAGCTTGGGTTTCAAATTTTCTACCGCGACGAGGACGAAAAGAAAGCCGCCAAGCAGGACAAAGAATACGGCGAACTGTTGGGCATGAAGACAGCGGGCCGCGGGTTTGGTCGCATTGCTGCGCAAACCGCCAAGCAGGTTATCACCCAGCGCGTGCGGGATGCCGAACGCGAAAACATTTACAATGAATACAAAGACCGCAAAGACGAAGTTATCGCGGGTGTGGTGCGCCGCTTTGAGCGCAACAACAACATCATCGTGGACTTGGGCCGCACCGAAGCGGTGATCCCGGCGCGAGAACAAGCCCCGCGCGAGTCCTATCGATTGGGCGATCGCGTTATGGCCTACGTAAAGGACATCGACAAAGAGGCCAAGGGTTCGCAAATTCTTTTGTCGCGCACCCATCCCGGTCTTTTGAAGAAATTGTTCGAAATGGAAGTGCCCGAAATTTACGAGGGCATTGTCAGCATTGTCGCTGTGGCCCGAGAGCCCGGTGCGCGTGCCAAAATTGCTGTGGCCTCTCGCGATGCAGACGTCGATCCCGTTGGGGCCTGCGTCGGCATGCGCGGTTCTCGTGTGCAGGCTGTGGTGCAAGAGCTTCGCGGCGAAAAAATCGACATCGTGCCGTGGGATCCCGATCCGGCGCGCTTTGTGTGCAACGCCATTCAGCCCGCAGAGGTCTCTCGGGTCATTATCGACGACGCCAATGGCGCCATGGAATTGGTGGTGCCCGACGACAAGCTCTCCTTGGCCATCGGCCGGCGTGGGCAAAACGTGCGGCTCGCATCCCAGCTCACCAATTGGAAGCTAGACGTCATCAGCGAAAGCAAGATCGAGGAGCGCGAACGCATCTCCATCGCTTCACTGGCGCGCCTGGAGGGCGTGGACGAAAACATGGCACGCATGCTGTACAAGCTCGGCTTCCGCTCACTAGAAGAGATCGCAGATGCCGATGTCGCGGAGCTGCGGGCCATTCCCGGTATGGGTGATGACGCGCAAATTCAAGCGTTGCAGCAGCGCGCCGAAACCTTTTTGGAGCGCCGGCGCAAACGGCAAATCCGCGGTTTGTTGCGTCGCGGCGGCAAGTTGGAAGATCGCGACCGCATGATGTTTGTTCGTGGTGTGGGGGACAGAACCATCGAGCTGCTGACCTTCTCTGGTTATCGCACCGTAGAGGAGCTGGCCAACGAAGCCGATCTGGATCGGCTGGCGTTGAGCACGGGGCTGGGTATCCGAAAGGCGCGGATGTTGCTGGAGGGCGCGCAGAGCTTTTTGAACAGTGAAGAACAAATCATTGAACAAATTCGCCAAGAGGCCATCGCGGCTGCCGCTGAGGATGAGGCCGAAGAAGCCAAAGAAGCCGAGGCGCTGGCTGCGGCCACAGCCTCTCCCGAAGCAGAAGAGACCGTTGATGGCGAAGTTGCTGACGGCGAAGTTGCTGACGGCGAAGTTGCTGACGGCGAAGTTGCTGACGGCGAAGTTGCCGATGGCGAAGTTGCTGACGGCGAAGTTGCCGAAGGCGAAGTTGCCGATGGCGAAGCGGTACCAGCGGAGACCGACGAGGACTGATATTGTTGATGTCTGTGGAACACACCCAAGCCCCCCAACGCGCCGTTGCGACGTCGCTGCGCACTTGCGTTGCGTGTCGTGAAACGAAGCCGACAGCGGGAATGCTGCGTGTGGTGCGTGCGCCCAATGGCGATTTGGTACCGGATTGGCACCGAAAATTGGGCGGCCGTGGCGCCTACGTCTGCCAAACGGCGACATGCATTGCCACCGCATTGCAACAGCGGGCCTTTGGACGTGCGCTGAAGAGCGACGTGCGTTACCCAACCGCCGAGGTGTTTTTTGCCCTGCTCGACGCCCACTTTCAGCAGCGCCTGCACTCCTATTTTTTGGTGGCGATGCGCAAAAAAAGCGTGGTGGCGGGCAGCGATGCGGTGTTGGCTGCCCTGGCCCAAAACCGCGTTCATCTTTTGGTGGTCACCCCTGATTTGGCGCGGGCTGCAGAGTTTGTGGCACGGGCAAAACAATCGGGGGTTTTGTCGCGGTTGTTTGGCAATCAGTCCTTGCTGGGCGCAATGATCAATCGCCGTCCCACCGGAGTGGTGGGCATCTTGGAGAAATCACTGGCGGATGCGATGCGGCATCTGTTTGAGAATTGGGATGCACTGCGACAAAGCGAACGCAGTTGAAAACAAAGCCATTCTCGCGTGCTACAAATGCAGTGCGAGCTGAGAATGCGGTGAGAGATAAGGAAGGTTCGGAGAAACGATGGCGCAAGCAATTCGAGTTTATAAATTGGCTGCCGAGTTTGGGATTTCAAAAGAGCAGATGGTTGCCAAAATCCAAGAGTTTGGTTTTCCGGTAAACAACTACTTCACCACCATCGAAGAGGATAGCGCCAAGCGAATCCGCGACTTGATGCAGCGCGAACGAGATGAACGCACTGTGGTGGAAGAGAAAATCAATTCTACTGTGGTGCGCCGAAAGACGACAACCCCTGCGCGGCCAGCCAAGATCAAACCGCCCAAGCTGACCGACGCCGAACGGCAGTTGGACGCAGAGGCAGCCGTGGCGCAATCGCAACTTGCTGCAGTGTCGCCGGCGGATGAGTCCGATGTCGCACAAGGCGCCGCAGTCGCTCCGCTTTCTTCACCCGATGAGGCCACCGCCAAACCCGCCGCAACCCCCAAGGACGAACGCGTGTTTGTGCCGGTGCAGCGCAGGGTGGCGACACCGCCAGTTCGACGAGAGCGCGTACCTGCACAGGGTGGCGCTCGTACGGCAATGCGCGACGAAGAGTTTGTCTCCGGACAAAGCGCCACACGCCACGACGATGGCGCGGCGGGAGATCCGGCGTTCTACGAGGAGATGACCCGAAAAGCCTTGGCCGGCTCAACCCCCGGCGACATGGAAGATGACGGAAAAGGCGCTGCGCTGCGGCCCTCGTCCGAGGCGCCAATGATTCGGCGACACGCTGTGCCAGGTAGCGACGATGATCGCTTCGTGCGCGGCGTTCCCCGCAAGCGCGAAATCGAAAGCCGCGACATTGCGCCTGCGCGTCGTGCCGGGGTGGTAGTGCCCGGTGCGGTAACCGGGGGGCCTGCTCGGAAACGCCGCATGACACCGGGGTCTAAGGGCAAGAAGACCGAGATCACCACGCCCAAGGCCATCAAGCGCGTCATCAAAATCGAAGGTCAAATCACCCTGTTGGAGTTGGCCAAGCGCATGGGCGTGAAAGCAACCGAACTGCTCATGAAGCTCATGGGGCTGGGCATGGCGGGTGTAAATATCAACTCCACGCTGGATTTGGACACGGCCAAAATCGTGGCTGAGGAATTCGGCTACGAGGTGGAGAGCAACGTCGTTGAAGAAGTTGACATGCTGGCCGACACCCGCGCCGAAGAGACCGATGAAGAGAGAAAACAGCGCGTACCGCGATCGCCCATCGTCACCATGATGGGCCACGTCGATCACGGAAAAACATCCCTGCTCGACTACATCCGCAAAGCCAATGTGGCCGACGGCGAGGCCGGAGGGATTACGCAGCACATCGGCGCCTACCGTGTGCGCACCCCCATTGGCGAAGTTACTTTCATCGACACGCCGGGTCACGCGGCCTTTGCCGCCATGCGCGCGCGCGGAGCCAACGCCACCGACATCGTCGTGTTGCTCTGTGCGGCCAACGACGGTGTTATGCCGCAAACCATTGAGGCCATTCAGCACGCTCGTGCCGCTGAATGCCCCATTATCGTGGCCATCAATAAGTGCGATCTGCAGGACGCCGATCCGGGGCGTGCCAAGCGCATGCTCATGGAGCATGGTCTCGTGCCCGAAGAGTTGGGGGGCGACACCATCATGGTAGAGCTGTCGGCCAAGACCGGTAAGGGCGTCGATCAATTGCTGGAGATGCTCTCCTTGCAGGCCGAGGTGATGGAGCTGGATGCCAACCCGCTCCGGCCCGGCGCGGGTGTGGTTTTGGAAGCCTATCTCGACAAGGGCCGCGGACCGGTGGCCAACATTTTGATCAAGGAAGGCACCTTGCGCGTCGGCGACATTTTGGTGGCCGGAGCGGCCCACGGCCGGGTGCGTGCCATGACAGACGAGCGTGGGCGCAAGACGGCGGAGGCCGGTCCCGCAACACCGGTGGAGGTGCTGGGGCTTTCGTCGGTGCCCGCCGCAGGCGACGTGGTCGACGTAGTGGCCGACATGAAGCTCGCTGAGAAGGTAACCTCGGCCCGGGATGAGCGCGTGCGCGCGAGCATCGCACCTTCGATGCGTCCTTCGCTGGAAACCCTGTATTCACAACTGCAAAACGAGGAGCAGGCCGAGTTGAAGGTCGTGGTGAAAACCGACGTACAAGGCACCATGGAAGCCTTGCGCGAAGCCCTCGAAAAGCTCTCCACCGAAAAGGTAAAAATCACGGTGGTGGGCGCGTCTTGCGGTGGCATTACCGAGTCCGACGTGTTGCTCGCCTCCACGGCGGGCGCCATTATTTTGGGCTTCAACGTGCGACCAGCGGGCAAGGCGCGTTCTTTGGCCGATGAGCAGGGCGTGGAGATCAAAATATACTCCATTATTTACGAACTTCTCGATGCGGTGAAAGGGGCCATGCTCGGCTTGCTCACCCCAACCACCGAGGAGGAAGTCATCGGTATGGCTGAAGTGCGCGAGACCTACAACATTCCCAAGCACGGCACCATCGCTGGCTCGTACGTCACCGAAGGCAAGGTGATGCGCAATGGGTTTGCCCGCCTCATTCGCGACTCCGTGCAAATTTGGGAGGGCAAGGTCAGCTCGTTACGCCGCTTTAAAGACGACGTCAAAGAAGTGGTTGCGGGGCTGGAGTGCGGCATCGGTCTTGCGGGATACAACGACATCCGCGTCGGCGATGTGGTGGAGTTTTATCTCGAGAAAGAGGTCGCCGCGACCCTGGAATGATGCGGACAGCAGGAGTGACCCATGTTCGTTGGCGTCTGTCGCCTCACCTTTCAATTGTTTGATGTGCATTCCCTAAAAATGAAGCGCTCGGTGGTGAATCGCCTGCTGGAGCGCACCCGCGCCAAGTTTGATATTTCCATTGCCGAGGTGGCTGATAACGATCGGTTGTCGCAGGCGGTGCTGTCCTTTGTCGTGGTGGGAAATGCCAAACCGCACGTGGATGCCATGATGGGCAAGGTGGGCCAGTTCATGGAGGAGATGGCCGTGGCGCCCTTATTGCGCCGACAGACCGAGATTATTTCTTTTGGCGACGAGATGGCGTCAGATGAGGTGTTGGGCACATCGCTGCTCGATGACATGAGCGTAGAGGACTTCCAATGACTGTCACTGCTGCGCAAAGTCGACGACAACGGCGGGTGTCCGAGGCGTTGCGCGCCGAACTCTCCAGCCTGTTACGCAAAGAACTTAGCGACCCCGCCTTGGCGTTTGTACACATCACCGACGTGCAACTCTCGCCCGATCTCAAGCACGCGCGTGTGTTTTTCTCGACGCTCGAAGCCGCGGATGCCACCCGAGCTTCCCGTTCGCTGACACGTGCTGCAGGTCGACTGCAACGCGATATCGCCCAGCGGTTGAACCTGCGCTTCACTCCGGTGCTGCGCTTTGTGCATGACACCACCCTCGAAAAAGCCAACCAACTCGAAGCCTTGCTAGCGGAAACCCGCAATGCATCGTTGTCGCAAGCCCAGGCCCTGTCGCCAGAGGAGCAGTTGGGACAGGCTGTGGCATCGGCATCGCGCATTTTGCTCGCGACACATCGCGGTCCAGACGCCGATGCAGCGGGCTCGTTGTTGGGGCTGTACAAAATGCTTCGGCTCATGGGCAAGAAGCCCGCCTGTCATTTGCCCGACGGCTTGCCCGATGCCTTTGCGCCTCATTACGACGCCGAAGAAATCTCATCGACGTGGACCGCTGATGCCGTATGGGACATGACGATAGTTCTCGACACCGGTGGCCTGACGCAGTTCCCCGACGCTTTGCCCGATGAGGCGCATCGCGGCCTCTTCGTCGTTATCGACCACCACGCGGTGCACGATGATTTTGGCGATCTGCAAATTCGCCAGCAAATCTCTTCCACCGGAGAGTTACTGTATCGCTTGGCACGCAGGTTGGCCTGGCCTGTCGACACCGATGTGGCTCAGTGCCTGTACATGGCCATGGTGGGGGACACAGGATCCTTCCGTTACGAAAACACCACATCGCAAACCCACGAGGTTGCTGCCGAACTCCTCGAGCTTGGCGCATCGCCCTGGGATACCGCTGCGGCGCTATTTGAATCGATTTCCCTTTCCCGCCAGCGCCTCTTGGGGCTGGTCGCATTGACCATAGAGCTCTCGTTGGGCGGGCAGTTTTGTCAGCTGTTTTGCACTGCGGAAATGCGGCACCAAGCCGGAGCTCTTTTGGAAGATGCCGATGGCCTGTCGCAGTTTGGCCGCTCCATTGCGGGTGTGATTGTCAGTGTTGCCTACATCGAAGACGGCGATGTTGTGCACTTGAGTTTGCGCAGCGGCGATGATGTGGATGTGGCGCATATCGCTGCGCAGTTTGGGGGTGGCGGTCACAAGAGGGCTGCTGGTGCAACGGTCAAGGGACGCACCGTGGCCGATATCCGCAACGAAATGTTGGAACTGGTTGCGGCGACCTTGCGCCCTGGGATCCCGTCTTGAGGCAGCGGTTGGACGGCGTTGTCTTGATCGACAAACCGGTGGGACCGAGCGCCTTTGATGCCATTAAGGTGGTGCGGCGAAATTTTGCGACGCGCAAGGTGGGGCACGCTGGTACGCTGGATCCCATGGCGTCGGGGTTGATGGTGATTTGCACCGGTCGCTACACGCGGCTTGTGCCCTTTTTGCAGGATACGGTGAAGGTGTACCGCGCCGTGGTGCGCTTGGGGCAGTCTACTGCTAGCGACGATGTGGAGACCGAGGTGACTCGCGAAGCACCGGTGCCTTCAATGGATGAGCCTCACATCGCGCAGGTGCTGAAAAAGTTTGAAGGCCAGGTGTTGCAGACGCCGCCCATTTTCAGCGCTCTAAAGCATCGTGGCATGCGCCTGTACCAGTTGGCGAGAGCGGGCAGTGACCTGCAGGTGCCGCCGCGCACGGTGCAAATTGATCGCGTCTCGGTGTGCACATTTGATACGCCGTTTTTGGAGATTGAGGTTGTGTGTCACAAGGGGACATACATTCGCTCTTTGGCGCGGGACATCGGTTTGGCCTTGGGAACCGTGGCGCACTTGTATGCCTTGCGCCGCACACATACGTCGGGGTTTTCGGTGACAGAAGCTGTGCCCATGGATTTGCTAGCCCTGGAGAAAGACCCACAGAGGCTTTTGCAGTATGTGGTGCCCGCTGCACGTGCGCTGTCGTCGGTGATGCCTCAGGTGATGCTGCACGCTGCGGATGTGCCCAAAATGCGCAACGGCAATCTGCTGCCTTTGGCGGACTACCCGGGAGTGTCTCCTGATGCCGCGAACATCGCTTTGCTGGATGATGTTGCTGAGCTGTGTGCCATTGCGACGGTTCAAGGCGAATGGCTGCGACCGACACGCGTCTTTTTGTAGCCCCTGCTCTTCAACCTTCCGGTTTAAGTCTTTAAGTCTCTTTAAGTCACTCAGAGTCGTTTTTTTGAAAAAGACCAACTGACAAACCACCAAATTTATTAGCTTTTTATTCACTGAGAGTGATTTTTATTCGCTGAGAGTGATTTTTTAGGAAACTTTTCGCCGCAGCGGCCGATGTATCTCCTGAACAACAAAAACACAGGAGGACATTATGGCCATCAG
>Ga0265293_10006007_pt1 | contig 19760 bp, 17 predicted proteins | sample Munlanlewell138R_FD_192505 | JGI IMG/M metagenome (GOLD analysis project Ga0265293, IMG submission 192505) | Leachate microbial communities from a municipal landfill in Southern Ontario, Canada - Leachate well 138R | ecosystem: Engineered > Solid waste > Landfill > Unclassified | place: Canada... | reverse complement strand
TATACTTTCGGGCGCGCTGCTTGATAATATAGGTTACTTTACGTTGCTGCCTTACGGGTCGCTGTTTGTCGCGCTGGCGTTTATAACGATGGCGGCGGTAAAGCACGGAGACTCAAAACCGTCCGTACCCGCGGTTAATATTGAATCAGCGGGCGTGGCGGACTGATATGGGTCTGGCGGCGGCGGCGTTCGCGCTTCTTGTTTTATACGTATTCCTTGTTGCGCCGGGACGCTTGCCAAACAACGGCCGCGATATTTTTCCGGCCAGGTTTTATGCGCATCGCGGGCTGCATACAAAAGACGGAGCCGTGCCCGAAAACTCGCCTTTGGCTTTCGAGGCGGCGGCGGCGGCGGGTTACGGAATTGAGCTGGACGTTCATATAACATCCGACGGGAAGGCGGTAGTTTTTCACGACGATGATTTGCTGCGTATGTGCGGCGTGTCAAAGAAGGTTAAGGAATGCGCATATAAAGAGCTTCTCGTATATCGGCTGCTTGATACGGACGAGAAAATACCGCTGTTAAGCGATGTTCTTCGTCAAATCGACGGGCGCTGCCCGCTTGTGGTGGAGCTTAAAAACGGCCGGAAAAACAAAACGCTGTGCGAGAAGACGGCGGAGCTGCTGGACAGTTACAGCGGCGCGTACTGCATAGAGTCGTTTCATCCCATGATTGTAAGGTGGTTTTACAAAAACAGGCCTAATGTTGTGCGCGGGCAGCTTGCGGCGGGGCGCAGGCAGTATAAAGGCGTTCCTTTCTTACAGGGAGCGCTGCTTTCGGCTTTGTTGACAAATGTGCTCGGGCGTCCGCACTTTGTGGCGTACAGGCACGAGGATGCCAAAAAACGTATATCTCTTAAGGTTGTCCGGTTGTTTGGAGCCAAGCTTGCCGGCTGGACGGTGCGCGGCGCGGATGATTTACCGTTCTGCAAGCGTTTTTTTGACGCAATAATATTTGAGCTTTTTAATCCGTAAAAAAGGCTGTCCGCCTTATGTATTAACGGTTTAATCAAGGAAGTGCGTATGATAATTTTGGGCATAGATCCCGGGCTGGCGCTTTTAGGTTACGGCGTTCTGCTGCTGCGCGATAACCGCCTTTCTCTTATAGAATGTGGTACAATAGTTACCGAGGCGGGTATGCCGCTGCCGCGCAGGCTGAAAATAATATACGAAAACATAGGAGCGCTGATTTTAAAACACGCGCCCGACTGCATAGCGTTTGAGGAGCTTTTTTTCGGGCGAAACACAAAAACGGCTATACAGGTTGCGCAGGCGCGCGGAGCCGCCATGGCGGCGGCGTTTTCCGCCGGCGCGGAGCTTTTTGAATATACGCCTATGCAGATAAAACAGGCAATAACAGGCTACGGTCACGCGGATAAGAATCAGGTGCAGCAGATGGTGCGCCTTCTGCTTAGCCTTAAGGAGGTTATAACCCCAAACGACGCGGCCGACGCCGTGGCGTGCGCCATATGTCACGCTCATTCAAGCCGGTTCGCGGATAAATTTCGAATCAAATAAGGGGCGGGTATGTACGAATATATAAAGGGCGAGGTAATAAACACCGAAACAGACTGCGCCGTCGTCGAGACGGGCGGTATAGGCTACCGCATTTACACCACAACACAATCGCTGTTTCACATAAAAACGGGGCGGAGCGCAAAGCTTTTCTGCCGATTTGTCGTGCGCGAAGATTCGCACACGCTGTACGGTTTTGTAACGCCGGAAGAAAGAGAAATGTTTGTGCGGCTGACGAGTGTTTCGGGTATAGGACCAAAGGCGGCTTTAGCCGTGCTCTCGGCAATGAAGGTGGGCGAGCTTGCCGCCGCCATAATAACGTCCGACGAAAGCGCTTTGACGAAGGTTTCGGGCATAGGAAAAAAAACGGCGCAGCGAATTATAATCGATCTTTCGGGTAAGATACAAAGCGCGGAAATTTCATATACCGGAGGCGGAGCGGAAGGGGCGGCAGACAAGGAAATGGAGGCTGTAAGCGCTCTTGTGTCGTTAGGCTACAACCGCGCGGAAGCGGTGCGCGCCGTCTCGTCAGTACGGAATCTGGCGGATACAACCGAGGAGCTTATACTTTTGGCGTTAAAACGCATGGGCACATAGGGGAGGAATAACAATTGGACGAGAACAGGATAGTATCCGCACAATACAGCGAGGCGGACGCCGCCAACGAATTATCTTTGCGTCCGGCCGCTTTGTGCGAATACATCGGCCAGCAGAAGGTAAAGGAAAACCTAAGGGTTTTTATAGACGCGGCGAAAAAACGCTCGGAACCGCTCGACCATGTGCTGTTGTACGGACCCCCGGGGCTTGGCAAAACCACGCTCGCGTATATAATAGCGACTGAGCTGGGGGCGGGCATACGCGTTACCTCGGGTCCGGCGATAGAGCGTCCGGGAGATTTGGCTTCCGTTCTTACCAATCTAAACAAAGGCGATGTGCTTTTTATTGACGAGATACACCGTTTAAACAGCAGCGTTGAGGAAGTGCTGTACCCCGCTATGGAAGATTTCGCGCTGGATATTATAATAGGCAAAGGTCCGTCCGCGCGTACATTGAGGCTGGGGCTTCAGCCGTTTACTTTGGTAGGCGCAACAACCCGGGCGGGAATGCTGACATCGCCTTTAAGAGACCGTTTCGGGGTAATTAATAGGCTGCAGATGTACAGCGCCGAAGAACTTGGGGAAATTGTAATGCGTTCCGCGGGCATACTGAATATAAAGATAGATGAAGACGCCGCAATAGAGATAGCGTCGCGCTCGCGAGGCACGCCGCGGGTGGCGAACAGGCTGTTAAAGCGCGTGCGCGATTTCGCGGAGATAGTCGGCGAAGGGCGCGTTACGCTTGATATCGCGCGGTATGGTTTGGAGAAGCTGGAGGTTGACGAGATAGGGCTTGACGGCGTGGACAAGGCAATACTGGAAACGATTATTCATAAGTTTGGCGGAGGACCGGTCGGCCTCGATACGCTGTGCGCCGCGACGAATGAAGAGAGCGTGACTATAGAGGACGTGTACGAGCCGTTTTTGATTCAGCTTGGTTTTATAAGCAAAACTCCGCGCGGGCGCGTGGCGACGCAGCTTGCGTACGCGCATTTGGGCTGCCCCTGCGACGGCCAAAGCCTGCAGATGCGCATTGACTTAACGGAGGAATGATTGAAAACCAGCGATTTTTACTACGAGCTTGACGAAAGCCTTATCGCGCAAACCCCTATAGAAAAACGTGATACATCAAGGCTGTTGGTGTATGAACGGGAAACACAAAAAACGCATCACAGTACGTTTTATGATATAGTTCAATACCTTAATAAAAACGATGTATTGGTGCTTAACGATACAAAGGTTATTCCCGCAAGGCTTTTTGGAAAAAAACGCGCAACCGACAGAGTATGCGAGGTTTTGCTTCTGCGCCGCTTGTCTTTAACTGATTGGGAGGCGTTGTTAAGGCCGGGCAAAAAGCTTATAATCGGCGACGCCGTCGAATTTTCCGATAAGCTGTACGCTGTCATTGAGGCAAAGGAAAGGGACGGAACGGCGAGGGTACGGTTTTATTTTGAGGGCGTATTCGAAAAACTGCTTGACGATTTGGGCGAAATGCCGCTGCCGCCTTACATACACGAAAAGCTTAATGATAAATCGCGGTATCAAACGGTATACGCGCAAAGGGACGGCTCGGCGGCCGCTCCTACCGCCGGTCTGCATTTTACGCCCGAATTACTTGATAAGATAGAAACCGCGGGCGTTAGTATTGCGCGGCTGACATTGCACGTGGGGCTTGGAACATTCCGTCCCGTTAAAGCAAAAAATACGCAGGAGCATATTATGCATCCGGAGTATTACGAGCTTTCACTTAAGACCGCGGATATTATAAACAGTGCGCGGGGCAGAGGCGGGCGAATAATAGCGGTTGGCACCACCAGCGTGCGGACGCTTGAATCCGCGGCGGATAAAAACGGCGTTGTAAGGGCGGGCAGCGGCTACACCGATATTTTTATAACGCCGGGCTATCGGTTTTTGGCGGCGGACGCTCTGCTGACAAATTTTCATCTGCCCGAGTCCACGCTTATTATGCTCGTATGCGCGTTTGCCGGACATGAGCGGACGCTTGAGCTGTACAGAACGGCAGTTGAACAAAAATACAGGTTTTTCAGCTTTGGCGACGCTATGCTGATACTTTGACGGAGGACGTATGCGCTTTACAATACATACTAAATGCAAAAGCACTCTTGCGCGCACCGGACAGATAGACACGCCGCACGGAGTAATAAAAACGCCTGTATACATGCCTGTAGGCACTATGGCAACGGTAAAGGCGTTAACTCCGGCGCAGATAAAAGAAACGGGCGCGGAGATTGTGCTTGCCAACACATATCACCTTTATATGCGCCCCGGTCACGATATTGTGGCGCAGGCCGGAGGGCTGCACAGCATGATGGCTTGGGATAAGCCTATACTTACCGACAGCGGCGGTTTTCAGGTATTCTCACTCGGCGCGTTGCGTAAAATAACCGAGCAGGGCGTGCGGTTCAGCTCTCATATTGACGGCTCGAAGCATATGCTTACGCCGGAGAAAGCTATAGAAATAGAGGAAGCCCTGGGCGCGGACATAATTATGGCGTTTGACGAATGCACGGCGTATCCCGCGGATTATAATACGGCGGCAGCCGCCATGGAGCGTACGCACCGTTGGGCGCAACGCTGCAAAGAGGCAAAAACGCGCCCCGACCAGGCGCTTTTCGGTATAGTACAGGGAAGCACATTCGCCGACTTAAGGCGAGAGAGCGCCGCGGCGATAGCCGGTATGGATTTTCCGGGCAACGCCGTGGGGGGGTTAAGCGTAGGGGAGCCGAAAAACATAATGAACGATATGCTTGACGTAACGGTTCCGCTGCTGCCCGAGGTAAAGCCGCGTTATCTTATGGGGGTAGGTTCTTTCGATTGCATTGTTGACGGTGTGGCGCGCGGTATTGACATGTTCGATTGCGTGCTGCAGACGCGCGTCGCGCGAAACGGCACGGCTTTGACGCGGCGCGGGCGGCTGGTTATGCGTAATGCGAGGTACGCGCGTGATTTTTCGCCCATAGAGAAAGGCTGTGATTGCTACACGTGCCAAAACTTCTCGCGCGCTTATTTGCGCCATCTTGTAAAGGCTAACGAGATACTCGGAGCAACGCTTCTTAGCATACACAATATCCGCGCGACCGTAAGGTTTGTGGCGGATATCCGCGCCGCCATCGAAAGCTGTGTGTTTTCACAGTTTAAAGCGGATTTCTTCGCGAATTATCAACATGGGGGATAAGCAGCAACCGGTAACGAAAAAGGGCAAGCATCAAACTTGCCCTGCAGAACCATAAAAATGCCGGCGCCGCCACATCTTTTTGTATCTTATTATGCCAGGCTTTCTTTTTTAGCCTTGGGCAGCGCTTTTTGCTTTGTTTCTTTCTCGCCGAGTATAAGCATCGGTACTTTGGCGTTTCTTACGGTATCCCGCGTGATAACGCATTTTTTTATGTCAGTGCGGGACGGAATCTCGTACATCACGTCAAGCATAATAGCTTCTATTATAGCCCTTAAGCCGCGCGCGCCTGTTTTTCTCTCTATCGCAAGCTTAGCAATCTCGGCAAGAGCCTCGTCCTCAAACTCAAGAGCCACCCCGTCCATCTCTAGCAGCTTTGAAAACTGCTTTATAAGAGCGTTTTTAGGCTGCGTTAATATGCTTACAAGCGCGTCTTCCCCAAGCTGATGCAGTGTAACGATTATGGGAACACGGCCTACGAATTCGGGAATCAGCCCAAATTTAAGCAAATCTTCCGGCAATATCTGCTTGTAAAGCTCCGCCAAATCTTTTTTCTCGTTGGAAACCACCTTGGCGCCAAACCCCATTGTTTTGTGCCCTATGCGCCTCTCTATTATTTTTTCGAGCCCGCCGAACGCGCCGCCGCAGATAAATAATATATTAGTTGTATCCAGCTGTAAAAACTCCTGATGCGGATGCTTGCGGCCGCCCTGCGGAGGAACGCTTGCCACGGTTCCCTCAATTATTTTAAGAAGCGCCTGCTGCACGCCTTCACCCGAAACGTCGCGCGTTATGGAAGGATTGTCGCTCTTGCGCGCAATCTTATCTATCTCGTCAATATAGATTATACCGCGCTGTGCGCGCTCAATATCGTAATCCGCCGCCTGTATAAGCTTTAACAGTATATTTTCCACGTCTTCGCCCACATATCCGGCTTCCGTTAAAGACGTGGCGTCCGCCATGGCGAACGGCACGTTAAGAACACGCGCAAGCGTTTGCGCCAAAAGCGTTTTGCCGCATCCGGTAGGCCCCAGCATTACTATGTTGCTTTTCTGCAGCTCGACATCGTCCTTTTTTATATCGGAATTTATGCGCTTGTAGTGATTATAAACCGCTACGGCAAGGTTCCTTTTAGCGTCGTCCTGCCCTATAACATAATCATCAAGACATGCCACGATTTCTGCCGGTTTAGGTATATCTCCCATATCGAACGCGGTGGCGTCCTGATAATCTTCTTCTATTATCTCCTTGCATAATTCAATGCACTCGTTACAGATATATACACCCGGCCCCGCGACAAGCCTTCTTACCTGTTCCTGCGCCTTACCGCAAAAAGAGCATTTTAACTGTTTTTGATCGTCCGTATAGCTTGGCATTGATTCACCTCGTTTTTGTTATCTTTGCTTCGGCGGAATAATTTCATCTATAAGCCCATACTCCAGCGCCTCCCGGGCGCTTAAAAAATTGTCTCTTTCGGTATCCGCCGCAATTTTCTCCGCGGGCTGACCGGTTATTTCCGCCAGTATTTCGTTCATTCGCTTTCTTGTTTTTAAAATATGTTCAGCATGTATCGCTATATCCGTGGCTTGGCCCCGCGTTCCGCCGGACGGCTGGTGAATAAGCACCTCGCTGTTAGGCAGCGCTTTGCGCTTGCCCTTTGTTCCCGCGGCAAGCAGGAACGCGCCCATAGACGCCGCAAGCCCTATGCATATGGTGCATACGTCGCACTTTATATACTGCATTGTATCATATATGGCCATGCCGGCGGTCACTGAACCGCCCGGGCTGTTAATATACAAAAATATATCTTTGTCCGGGTCCTCCGCCTCTAAAAATATCATCTGCGCCACGGCCAGATTAGCCATATTATCTTCTATCTCGCCGCTTATAAACACAATTCTGTCTTTGAGCAGCCTCGAATAAATATCGTAGCTTCTCTCGCCTTTGCTTGTCTGTTCGATTACAAATGGTACTAACGTCATAAATACCTCCGACTTAATAACTATAGTATTCTATTCGCCCGATGTGTTTTCCTTCTCGGGCTTACCCTTTTTGTCCTTTTTCTTCGGAGCCTGAAGGGCGGCGTTTTCAACCAGAAAACTTACCGTATTATCATACGCCAGATTTTCCTTGATATACTCCAGCGCATCCTCGCTTAAATCCTTTTTGTATTCATTTACATCTTTCTTTGCCTGCTCCGCGCGCTTTTCAAGCGATTGCCGCACCTGTTCCTCCGTCGCTTCCAAGCCCTCCGCCTTCATTACCGCTTCAATAGTCAGCTGTGTGCGGACAGCTTCTTCCGCTCCCTGTTTGTACCGCTCGCGTACATCCTCTATTTTTGTGTCCGTCATCTTAAGATAATCGCTAAGCTTTATGCCCTGATACATCATGCTGTACTCAAGCTGCCTTATCTGGTTATCTATCTGGTTCTCTATCATGCATTCCGGCACGTCTATGTCTGTATTCTTAACGACGGCGGCAAGCACGTTATTTTCAGTAGCCGTTTTTGCCTGTTTTTCCGCCTGCGCGACAAGCTTTTCTTTAACGTCGGCGCGGTATTGCTCCATAGTATCAAATTCGGACACGTCCTGCGCGAACTCATCGTCAAGCTCGGGAATTTCTTTTTGTTTTACGTCGTGCAGCGTCACATGAAACACGGCATTTTTGCCCGCAAGTTGCTCCGCTCGGTAATCGTCCGGAAACTTGACTCTTACGTCTTTTTCCTCTCCCTTTTTCATACCGACAAGCTGTTCTTCAAAACCCGGTATAAAAGTGTCCGAACCAATTTCAATCGCCTGGTTCTCGGCGGCGCCGCCTTCAAACGGTTCGCCGTCAACGCTTCCCGCGTAGTCTATTATTACCTTGTCTTTATATTGAGCGGCGCGGTCCGCCTCAACCCATCTGGCATTGCGGTCGGCAATACGCGCTATTTCTTCATCAACCTGCTTTTCTGTTATATCGGCAGTTACCAGCTCGGCCTTTACACCCTTGTATTCTCCAAGTTTTACTTCCGGCTTTATATAAACCTGCGCCGTATACACAATACCCTGTTGCTTGCCCATATCGGAAACATCAAGCTTAGGGTTTGAAACAGGCTCTAAATCGCACTCTTTAACCGCTTTCTGATAACTGTCCGGAAACACGATATCAAAAGCGTCCTCAAAAAAAACGCCTTCACCGTAATGGCTTTCTATAACGGGTTTCGGCGCTTTACCCTTTCTGAAACCCTGTATGCTGAATCTGCCCCTGTTTTTCAAATATGCCCGCTGCAGCGCCTCCGCGAAATCTTCCGCGGAAACTTCAATCGTCAGCTTAATCTTGTTTGCGCCAAGCGTCTCAACCTTCGCCAATTTTATTGCCCCTCCTAAGAGAATATTCAACCGCACGCGCATTTGCTCTCTTGCAAAAACACTGTTTTATATAGTAACATATAAGAAAATTCAATGCAATTAAAATTGCGCCGCGTTCAATGATTTTTAGCCCAAAATTATTGATTTGCCGCAGGAAATAGAATAGCTTTATTGTGCGGATTAGTTGAGAAATAATATGGGTATTGCATATTTATTCAGCCCATTGTATAATTATAAATAATAAGCCGGAGGTTTTGGTTATGCGTTTTAATAAAGTTTTGCTTGCTTATTCGGGGGGGCTCGACACGTCCGTAATAATTCCGTGGCTTAAAGAGAATTACGGCTGCGGAGTGATAGCCATGGCGGCGGACGTAGGGCAGGGCGAGGAGCTGGCTCCGCTCAATAAACGCGCGATTCAAAGCGGCGCGAGCAAAATATATATTGAAGATTTGCGTGAGGAATTCGTTACTGATTTTATATACCCCACTCTTAAAGCGGGCGCGGTCTACGAGAACCGGTATCTGCTTGGCACGGCTATGGCGCGCCCTCTTATAGCGAAGCGTCTGGTGGAAATAGCCGCTCTTGAGGGCTGTGACGCCGTGTGCCACGGGGCGACAGGAAAGGGCAACGATCAAGTCAGGTTCGAGCTTACCATAAAAGCGTTGGCTCCTAAAATAGCGATTATAGCTCCCTGGCGCGAATGGGATATAAAATCCCGCGAGGACGCGATTGCGTATCTTGAAAAGCGCGGTCTGCCGGTGCCGGTCTCGAAAAAACGTCCTTACAGCATGGACAGAAACTTATGGCATTTAAGCCACGAGGGCTCGGATCTTGAGGACCCGTGGAACGGACCGCGGGACGATTTGTATATGATATGCACGCCGCCGGAAAGCGCGCCGGATAAACCCGCTTATGTGACGATAGGCTTTAATAAGGGCGTTCCCATATCTGTTGACGGAAAAAGTCTTACTCCCGTGGAAATAATAGAGACGCTGAACGCCATGGGAGCCAAAAACGGCGTAGGGATAGACGATATAGTGGAAAACAGGCTTGTCGGCATGAAATCCCGCGGGGTTTACGAAACGCCGGGCGGTACGGTGCTGTATGAAGCGCACAGGGCTCTGGAGAGCATAACTTTGGATCGCGACACTTTGCACTACAAGCAAAGCGCGGGTTTGAAATTCGCGGAGCTTGCATATTACGGCCAGTGGTATACGCCCCTGCGCGAGGCTTTAAGCGCGTTCGTTGATTCAACACAGCGTACGGTAACGGGAGACGTGCGCGTCAAGCTGTATAAAGGGCGCTGCGCAGCCTGCGGGGTACGTTCGCCGTATTCGCTTTACAGCGAAGCTTTCGCGACGTTCGGGCAGGATGAGGTGTACGACCAAAAGGACGCCGAAGGATTTATAAATCTTTTCGGGCTTCCGCTCAAGGTAAAGGCGCTGCTTGACGCCGAAAGGAAACGGAATGAATAAGAAACTGTGGGGCGGCCGCTTTCGCGCCGACACCGACGAGTTAGCCGCGGATTTTCATTCGTCCATATCGTTTGACAGCAGGCTTTACCGCTTTGACATAATAGGCAGCATAGCCCACGCTAAAATGTTAGGCGAAACGGGAATAATATCAAAAGAAGACAGCATCGCCATAACGCAGGGGCTTAACTTTATATTGCGTGATATTGAATCGGGCAAAATTGAGTTTTGCGCAAAGGACGAAGACATACACATGAACATAGAGCGGCTTTTAACCGAGCGCATAGGCGACGCGGGAAAACGCCTGCATACCGGACGCAGCCGCAACGACCAGGTGTGCCTTGATATGCGCATGTATGTGAAGCAAGCCTGCGCCGATATCGATACGCGTATAAAAGCGCTTATAGGCGTGCTCTGCGGTATAGCGGAGCGGCATCTTTTTACCGTAATGCCGGCATACACGCATATGCAGAAGGCTCAGCCGACAACGCTCGCGCACCATATGACCGCTTATGCCCAAATGCTGCTGCGAGACAGCGCGCGTTTTTCTTATGCCAAGGACGCGGCGGATATGATGCCGTTAGGCTCCGGAGCGCTCTGCGCCACCGCGTATCCTATAGACCGCGATATGGTAAAAGAAGCTCTTTTGTTTAAGGAGCTTACTCCCAACAGCATGGACGCCGTTTCCGACCGCGATTTCGCGCTTGACTTTATATACGCGTGCGCCGTATGCGCCATGCACTTATCGCGGCTGTCCGAAGAAATCGTTCTTTGGGCTGCGGGCGAGTTCGGTTTTATAGATTTGAGCGATAAGTACTGTACCGGCTCCAGCATAATGCCGCAGAAAAAAAACCCCGACATGGCGGAGCTTATACGCGGGAAAACGGGGCGCGTTTACGGGGATTTGATTTCCCTGCTGACAACTATGAAAGGGCTGCCGCTTGCGTACAATAAAGACATGCAGGAAGATAAGGAAGCGCTCTTTGACGCGCACGACACCATAGCCGCCTGCCTTACCGTTACTGCGGGCATGATTGGCGCCGCCTCATGGAATACGAAAGAAATGCTCGCCGCCGCCGGTCTTGGGTTTACCAACGCAACCGACGCGGCGGACTATCTTGTAAATAAAGGACTGCCTTTCCGCGACGCGCATGAGGCCGTCGGCAAGCTCGTCGTATACTGCGAACAGCAGGGAAAAGCTATAGGCGATCTGTCGCTTGACGAGCTAAAGGCGCTGTCTGATTTGTTCGAAGAAGATGTGTTTGAGCGCATATCGCTAAAAAGCTGTATAGACCGGCGCGAGGTTTTTGGCGGGCCTAATCCTAAAAGCGTAAAAAAACATATAGAAACGCTGCGAAAGTTTTTAGAATAACCGCTTTTAAAGGCGGTTTTCTTAATTTACTGATGAACGCGCTCGGCAGCCGCCTTTGTTTACCTTGTCTGGCCGTTTCCGCGAATAATGTATTTTATGGTGGTCATCTCTTTTAAACCCATGGGACCTCTCGCGTGCAGTTTCTGGGTGCTTATTCCAATCTCGGCGCCCATTCCAAACTCCTCGCCGTCGGTAAAACGCGTTGAAGCGTTTACATAAACCGCCGCCGCGTCTACACGCTGCAAAAAAGCCTCGGCATTTTCATAGCTTCGGGTTACTATAGCCTCGGAATGCTTGGAACCGTATTTGTTTATGTGGTCTATTGCTTCATCAAGCCCCTCAACCACCTTAATCGCGAGTATATAATCGAGAAACTCCGTATAATAATCGTCCTCCGACGCGGGCTTTGCGTCTATTATGGCGCGTGTTAAGTCGCAGCCGCGCAGTTCAACCGTATCAAGCTTCTTTGCGGCCATAGGTAAAAACGCTTTTGCGGCAAATTTATGCACCAGCAGCGTTTCCGCCGCGTTGCAAACGGACGGACGGCTTGTTTTGGCGTTGTATATTATATTTACGCCCATTTCAAGATCGGCGCTCTCGTCAATGTATACATGGCAGTTGCCGACTCCGGTTTCAATCACGGGCACCGTTGCGTTTTTAACTACCGACTGTATCAGCCCCGCTCCTCCGCGCGGTATAAGCACGTCTATTACACCGTTTAACCCCATCATATACGCTGCCGCCTCGCGCGAGGTATCGTCTATAAGCACTATAGAGTCTTTGGGCAGTCCCGCCCGCTCCGCCGCCTCCCGCAGTACGCGTACAATCGCAATGTTCGAGTTTACAGCGTCGCTGCCGCCGCGCAAAACAGCCGCGTTGCCCGCTTTAAGGCAAAGCCCCGCCGCGTCGGAAGTAACGTTGGGGCGCGCTTCGTATATAATACCCACCACGCCTAAAGGAACACGCTTTGCGCCTATGCTAAGACCGTTGGGACGAAGAACGGTATGTTTAACCTCGCCCGTGGGATCGTCAAGAGAGGCTACCTTCTCAAGCCCCCGCGCCATGTCTTCTATGCGCTGCGGACTAAGAGCAAGCCTGTCAAGAAGAGCCTTTGATATGCCCTTATCTCTGCCCTGCCGCAAATCTTTTTCGTTTTCTTTTAAAATAACTTCCGAATTATCGCGCAGCGCCTGCGCCATACGCAATAAAGCCGCGTTCTTTTCATTAGCGCCTGCGCAAGAGAGCACAGCCGCCGCCGCTTTGGCGCTCCTCGCCTTTTCCAAAACGTGCCGCATCACGTTTACCTCCATGTTAATTTAAGCCATTATAACACCATTTGCATCGGTTGTCACGAGGCTGTATAATACAAACCCGGAGGCTTATTTATGACACAGGACGGGCTTACGCTTTACTATACCGTATTAGAGATAAAGGATCAGATTATCGGCTGCAAGGTGGATAAGATTCACCAGCCAAAGCCGGATACTATCGTTCTTGGCTTACGCGCGCCCGCTAAAAACCCGCGTCTTCTTATATGCGCCGGAGCGTCCGATTCCCGCCTGCACTTAACGGCCCGTAAATACGAAAACCCAAAGTTCCCGCCTTCTTTCTGTATGTTTCTTCGCAAACACATAAGCGGCGCGAAGGTTGCCGCCGTTGAGCAAACGGGGCTTGAGCGTATCGTTACAATAACACTTCAGGCCAAAGACGAGCTTGGTTTAACACGAAACATAACGCTGATTGCCGAGCTTATGGGAAAACACTCAAATATCATGCTCGTCAAAGACGAAATTATTATGGACAGTATGCGCCGCGTAACAAGCTCTCAAAGCCGCGTGCGAAGCGTTCTGCCGGGGCTTGCCTATAAAACGCCGCGTTCCGACAAATTAAATCCGCTGCATATCTCCCGCTCCACGCTTATTGAAATGCTTAAAAAGCGCGGGGGCGCAAATATAAAAACATATTTGTCGTCTTTTCTTGCCGGTTTATCCGGGCAATCCGCGGACGAGATTTTGTACCGGTATCTGCCCTTGGGTTATAAAGAACAGCCAAAAGAGGCGGAAAGGCTAAGCGATATTATACTCGGGTTCTTTTCAGAATCGCCAAAGCCTGTTATATATTTGAGCGGCAAAGTACCTTTCTTTTATTCGCCTTTCCGCTTTGCCGGAATAGCGGCGGAGCCTGTCGGCTATAATTCTTTCAACAGTATGGTCGACGACTATTACGCCGGCATAAGCCTGCACCTTGCTTTTGCCGCAAAACGCGGCAGGCTGTCAAGGATTACCGAGAAACAGCTGGAGAAGCAAATAGCAACGCTGCAAAAACAGCAGGTTTCCGCGCAGATGGCGAAAAAGGCAGATATACACAAAATGCGCGGCGATATAATTACCGCTAATATATACAGAATAACTAAGGGGCAGCGAATTCTTGCGGCAAGCGACTACGCGACGGGCGCGGATATAGCGATAGAGCTTGATACGCGCGTCTCTCCCGCGGCGAACGCGCAGCGGCAGTATAAGCGGTATTCCAAGCTGAAAGCGGGGCTTGACGTAACTCTGCGCAGAATAAAAGAAACGCAAAACGATATTGTTTTTCTGGAAAGCGTTTTGCATTCTCTTGATTTAAGCGAGAGCGAGTGTGAGCTTGCGGAGATTGAGTACGAGCTTTTTAAAGCGGGTTTTATGCCGCGCAGGCAGGCAAACGCGAGCATAACGAAGACGCCGTCCAAACCGCACAAGTTTATCTCTTCCGACGGATATACTATATACGCGGGCAAAAACAACCGGCAGAACGATTTGCTGACGATGAAAACGGCGGAGCCCGACGACATATGGCTGCACACAAAGGATATACCCGGCTCGCACGTGCTTATAACGGGCGCGAGAGGCATGGCTTCGGATATCGCTTTGCTTGAAGCGGCAAAAATTGCCGCAACATTAAGCAAGGCTAAAAATGGCGCGAAAGTGCGGGTTGATTATGCTCCGCGAAAAAATGTGCGAAAACCCAACGGCGCGAAACCGGGCATGGTGGTATACGAAGGCCACAGCAGCATATTGGTAAGCCCCGATAAAACGCTTCTTGAGCGGCTGAAAAGCGAGCAATAAAAAAAGACCGCTGGGGTCTTCTTTCGTTTGCCGTTATTTTTTCGAGTCAATCTCGTTTTCCGGCAGATCCGAATCTTCAACGGTGGCAACCGCTCCCTTGGAAAAAACCAAACGTACTTTATCCGGCGGAACCTCAATTGTAATTAAATCATCCTTGACGGCTACTATTTTTCCATAAAGACCTCCAATAGTCTTTATCATCTTACCGGGCTGCAGGCTGGCCAGCATAGCCTCCATCTGCTTGCGTCTTTTTCTTTGGGGGATAACCATTACGAGGATAATAAAAACTATCATCGCAAGCGGCAATAATAAAGTTGTAAGACCGTCAACATTTTGTATCGGCATCCTTATGTACCTACCTTTTCATGTATTACAGTTACCTATACTATAGGAGAAAAGCCAATTAATCAACTGTTTTTTTAATGATACGTATTTTATTAATAATTGCAAGTTTAATTGCTTATCACACAATACCTGCTATGCTTATACTGCAAATATTTATTCGCCGTTCCCGATACTGCGGAACTTGACGCTTAAGTAAAAGCTGTGTTACTATTTTTAAAATTACATAAGGGGAAATACATGAGGCATTGGGGCAATATTGATATTAATGAAGAAGGACATCTCGTGCTTGGAGGCTGCGACGCGGTTTTGCTTGCAAAACAGTTCGGCACTCCGCTTTACGTGATGGAAGAAGATAAAATACGCGGTGTCTGCAAAGGCTATATGCGCGCGATAAACGGCTATAAAGGCGGCGGAAAGGTTCTTTATGCCGGAAAAGCATTTTCCACAACCGCAATGTGCAAAATAATTATGAGCGAAGGGTTAGGGCTTGACGTCGCGTCGGCGGGAGAGCTTTTTGTAGCCCGAAACGCCGGGTTCGATTTAAAAAACGCGTATATGCACGGCAACAACAAAACGGCGGAAGACCTTGACATGGCGGTTTCATCGGGCATAGGCAGAATAGTTATTGACAGCTTTCGCGAGATAGATATGCTCTCCGGCACTGCGCAAAAAGCCGGGCGCGTGCAGGATGTTTCGATACGTATAAAGCCGGGGATAGAAGCGCATACGCATGATTATATAAAGACGGGGCAGGTTGATTCGAAATTCGGATTCGGTATTGAAGACGGTCAGGCGCTAGACGCCGTAAAGCGGATACTCGCTCAAAAAAGCCTTAATCTGGCGGGCATACACTGCCATATAGGCTCGCAGATATTTGAACTTGACCCCTTCCGCGAGGCGGTAAAAGTGTTGTTCGACTTCCTGCTGCGCGTAAAAGAAAATACAGGTTTTGTTTTGCCGGAGCTGAATTTTGGCGGCGGGTACGGTATACATTACACAAACAGCGACAAGCCGCTTTTGCCGCATGAATATGTGCAAACTATGCTTGACGAGCTTTCGGCGGCATGTGACGAAAAGGGAATAGAGCCGCCGGCATTTGTAATTGAACCCGGCCGTTCCGTTGCGGGCGAAGCCGGTACTACGCTTTATACCATAGGCAATATAAAGAAGATTCCGAACGTGCGCACATATGTGAGCGTTGACGGCAGCATGGCTGATAATATCCGTCCGGCGCTTTATCAGGCCAAGTATACCTGCGCCCTTGCCAACCGTATGAACGAGCCGGATGATAGCGCGGTTACCATTGCGGGGCGTGCATGTGAAAGCGGAGACATGCTTATTTGGGACGCGTTGCTGCCCAATGCGCAAGCGGGGGACGTACTTGCCGTGTTTTCCACCGGGGCTTACAATTATTCGATGGCAAGTAACTATAACAAGCTGCCGCATCCCGCGGTAGTGCTTGTTAAAGACGGACTCGCCGAACTTATGGTGCGCCGACAATCGTTTGAAGACCTTGTCAGAAACGACTTGATACCAAGCTGGCTGTAAATCAGATAGGTTATATTATTATAAATGGTTATCGTTTAAAGTTCTCCACATCTGTATTATAAATACTTCTGATAGAAAAGAATTATTCTATTACTTTGATTTTTAGTTGCATAATTACTAAAAATAATAAAGATCATTGGCATATGTATAAAGATTGTATTTACTCGTTTTATTGTATTAATTAAGGGTATTATACAATGTGGAAGTATTGGATAACAACTACATAGATGTTGGAAGGTAGACAAAATGAGCAACGTATACCAGTTTGGTTCTGTTTGGACAGCAAAAAAGCTTGACGTTGTTGAAAAATATTTGGCTGCTTATACAAAGATAATGAGTAATCAGTACTTTAAGACTTGTTATATTGATGCATTTGCTGGAAGTGGTAGTGTTATTATTAAGACTGGAGAAAAATTGGACGGTTCGACTATTAGAGCGCTCAAATATCCTTTTAACAAATTCTATTTTTTCGAGATAAATAGAAATAATTACGTCAGATTAAAGCAGTGCATTGAAACTCAGAAAAAAGATATTACAATATATAATTCTAACTGTAACGAAGCGTTAATGAAAATAAATCAGAAAAACTGGAAGAGTGAAGGTTGGCGAGGAGTTATTTTTATTGACCCGTTTAACATGGCTATGCCATGGAGCTGTTTGCAAGAAATACGAAAAACGGAAGTATTCGATGTTTGGTACCTATTTCCGTTCTACGCTGTAAACAGAAACCTATACAGAAATAAAAAGATACCGGAAAGCAAGAGAGATGCATTAACAAATATACTCGGCAACTCTAATTGGGAATATGAAATATACAAGGAATCACCTCAATTAAGCTTCTTGCATGAAAGGTGTTATGAAAAAGTTGACACACAAGGGGTTAAACAATATATTATAAAAAGATTACTTGATACTTTCCCGACCGTTTCTGATAAAGCAGCATTATTACGCAATAAAAATAATGCTCCCTTATTTATGCTGTGTTTTGCTGGAAGTAATCCAAGTCCGAAAGCCAAGAAGGTCTCATTAGATGTTGCGAATCACTTGCTATCACATATAGAGGAGGAAATTTAAATGGCAAAATCTAAGATTGAATGGACTGAAAGCACATGGAATCCGATTACCGGCTGTACTAAGATTTCAGCAGGCTGCGAAAACTGTTATGCATGCAGGATGGCATTAAGATTACAAAAGATGGGGAACGCTAAATATGCAAATGGTTTTGATTTAACTCTTCATGAATCCTGTTTAAGTGAGCCATATTATTGGAAAAAACCATCTCGCATTTTTGTAAACTCAATGTCTGATTTGTTTCACGATGATGTTCCGGTTTCATTTATAAAGAAAGTATTTGACGTAATGAATAATAATCAACAGCATACATTTCAATTGCTTACAAAAAGAGCGGAAAGGCTATCATTATTAGCCAATACCTTGCAATGGTCCAAAAACATTTGGATGGGTGTAACGGTAGAAAATATTAAGAACTTAAAACGAATTGAACACTTGAGAAAGGTACCCTCGGAAATAAGATTTATTTCTTTTGAACCCTTACTCGAAAGTATTGGGGATATCGATTTATCATATATCAATTGGGCTATCGTTGGTGGTGAAAGCGGTTGGCATGCACGTAAAATCGAAGAAAGTTGGATACTAAGTATTAAGGAGCAGTGTGATAATCAAGGTTGTCTTTTTTATTTCAAACAATGGGGCGGTACAAATAAAAAAAAGTCTGGTAGATTGCTTCTTGGACGCACTTGGGATGATATGCCGGAATTGAGCTATATTTAAGTCGTGCATATCATTTATATACAATTACAATCTGGGACGGCTTTTTTAAAAAGTTCGTCTCTCTTTATTTGCGCAAAAGGTATGAGTTCAATTACAGCATCATATATATCTAGTGTTCAATCTATAGGAAAAGAGGATGCGCCATGCAAAGCTATAATCTGTACAAGGATATTTCCGAGAGAACGGGAGGGGACATATACATCGGCGTTGTTGGCCCGGTGCGGACGGGAAAGTCAACATTTATAAAACGGTTTATGGATATGCTGGTGCTCCCTAATCTTGACGACACTCATGAGAAAGAGCGTGTTGTTGACGAGCTGCCTCAAAGCAGCGCGGGCAAAACGATTATGACAACACAGCCAAAGTTCGTGCCTAACGAGGCCGTGCGTATAAAAATAAATAACGAAGCCGAAATGAACGTTCGCATGATAGATTCGGTAGGGTATCTCGTGGAAGGGGCGATGGGACATATTGAAAATAACGCGCCAAGAATGGTAAGGACGCCGTGGTTTGACCACGACATACCGTTTGAAGAAGCGGCCGAGACGGGCACGCGTAAAGTTATAACCGAACACAGCACTATAGGCATCGTTATGACAACCGACGGAAGCATAACGGAGATACCGCGCTCCAGTTACGTTAAAGCCGAAGAACGCGCGATAAAAGAGCTTATGGAGCTTGGCAAGCCGTTTATAATTATACTTAACTCGGCGAACCCCAACAGCGATGATACCGTGAGCCTGCGAAACGCGATGGCTGCAAAATACGGCGTGCCCGTGCTGCTTATGGACATAATGCGGCTGACAGAAATAGATATTTCAACAATGCTTGAGAATCTGCTTTACGAGTTCCCGCTTAAGGAAATAAACATTGCCATGCCGGGCTGGGCACGCGCGCTTAACCCCGAACATTGGTTGATGGGACAGCTGCTTGGAGGCATATCCGGCAATCTTGACGGGCTGCGGAAGGTAAAAGATTTTCACGGACTGCTTGACACTCTAAAAACGCTCGAAGATATAGACAGCGTTATTGTCGACGGCATACTTCTCGGAGAGGGCAGCGTTAAGATGCGGCTTATGTTCCCCGAAAAGCTGTTTTACCGTATACTCGGCGACGAGTGCGGATATGACATAGAAGACGATTATCATCTTGTGTCTATGATAAAAGGGCTTGTATCGGCAAAGAAGGAATATGACAGAATGGCGGAGGCACTAAAAGAAGTGAAAGATAAAGGATACGGAATCGTACCGCCCGTCATTGACCAGATGTCGCTTGAGGAACCCGAAATGGTGCGGCAAGGAGGACGTTTCGGAGTTAAGCTAAAGGCAAGCGCGCCGTCGCTGCATATTATTCGCGTTGACATAGAAACCGAGGTTTCGCCTATAGTAGGCACGGAAAAACAAAGCGCCGACCTTGTAAATTACCTGCTGTCCGAATTTGAGTCGGACCCGGCAAGAATATGGAAGACCGATATA
>Ga0265293_10006006_pt1 | contig 19764 bp, 21 predicted proteins | sample Munlanlewell138R_FD_192505 | JGI IMG/M metagenome (GOLD analysis project Ga0265293, IMG submission 192505) | Leachate microbial communities from a municipal landfill in Southern Ontario, Canada - Leachate well 138R | ecosystem: Engineered > Solid waste > Landfill > Unclassified | place: Canada... | reverse complement strand
ATATCGTAAGAACGACAACCGTTTCGTTGAAGAAAACAATAACAGCCTTATCCGTGCTTACATTGGACCGTCTCGCTTTGACAGTGCCCCCCAATTAGAAGCCTTGAGAGGACTGGAAGAACTTCTATGGCTCTACCACAACTGCTTCTTACCTTGTATGCGTCTGAGCGAAAAGTCCATCTCTCGCATTAGTTCAACTAAAATGTTACCGAAATGCTATCGTTAGGTCAAATGAAAATGTTACCGAGGTAACGATGGCAGAAAAGGATCCTATGACAGTTAGGCAACGACGCAAGTATATTTACAAAATCTGGGGGCGCAATAGAGACAGCTAAAGGGCTGGACCAAGGCCCAGCCGTACGGAGGTGGTCCCTGATGCTGGGAGCGAAGCAAGCAGTATGCATCTCCCTCCGCATAGGGGCTTGCTCTCTCTGCTAGCATCGGAGCGGTGCGCACGGTCAGCAGACCGGCGTGATCGATGGGCCCAGCCGTACGGAGAGGGTCATGATGCTGGGAGCGAAGCGAGCAGTACTTGCTCCCTCCGCCAATAACACAATGAATTAGCATAGCAGCTGGACTAAAGCCCAACCGTATGGAGGGGACTTGCTCCCTCCGACATCTCCTATCAGCCAACATAGCGGCTGGACTAAAGCCCAGCCGTACGGAGGGGGTCATGATGCTGGGAGCGAAGCGAGCAGTATGCATCTCCCTCCGCATAGGGGCTTGCTCTCTCTGCTAGCATCGGAGCGGTGCGCACGGTCAGCAGACTGGCGTGATCGATGGGCCCAGCCGTACGGAGGGGGCTTGCTCCCTCCGCCCAAAAAGCCATTTGCGGTCATAACGGCTGGACTAAAGGCCCAGCCGTACGGAGGGGGTCATGATGCTGGGAGCGAAGCGAGCAGTAGTTACTCCCTCCGACATGTCTTATCGACCGACATAGCGGCTGGACCAAGGCCCAGCCGTACGCAGGGGGTCATGATGCTGGGAGAGAAGCGAGCAGTAGTTACTCCCTCCGCATAGGGGCTTGCTCTCTCTGCTAGCATCGGAGCGGTGCGCACGGTCAGCAGACCGGCGTGATCGATCGGCCCAGCCGTACGGAGGGGGCTTGCTCCCTCCGCCAATAACACAATGAATTAGCATAGCAGCTGGACTAAAGCTCAACCGTATGGAGGGGACTTGCTTCCTCCGAAAAATCCAATCAGCCAACAAAGCGGCTGGACCAAGGCCCAGCCGTACGGAGGGGGTCGTGATGCTGGGAGCGAAGCGAGCAGTAGTTACTCCCTCCGCATAGTGGCTTGTCTCCCTACTGCCAACAGCGGGGTTGATGATCAAAGCGGCTGGACCAAGGCCCAGCCGTACGGAGGGGGTCACGATGCTGGGAGCGAAGCGAGCAGTAGTTACTCCCTCCGACATCCCCTATCAGCCAACATTGCGGCTGGACCAAGGCCCAGCCGTACGCAGGGGGTCATGATGCTGGGAGCGAAGCGAGCAGTACTTGCTCCCCTTGACTGAAAAAAGCTCTCAGATGAAGCGCATATAACGCCATTTTATGAGAATTAGTGATAATGAAGTAAAATTAAGCTAACAAACTTAGTAACAATATTCACAATTAAAGACTTGAAAGGAATTTCTATGTATCAGAAAATTATTATCATTGGCAACCTCGGACGTGACCCTGAGATGCGTTACACACCTGACGGCAACCCTGTTACCAGTTTCAGTGTGGCTTCGAGCAACCGCTACGGAGACAAAGAGGAAACAACCTGGTTCCGGGTTTCTGTCTGGGGCAAACAAGCTGAAAGCAGCAATCAATACCTGCATAAAGGTTCAAAGGTCCTGGTCGAAGGTCGTCTGCGCCCGGACACCAACGGCAACCCTACCGTTTTCCAACGCAAAGATGGTACTTGGGGATCCAGCTACGAAGTCAACGCCCAGACAGTACGCTTCCTGACCCCCAAAGGTGAGGATACCAGCCAGAATATGGGCCCGATGGACGATGACGACGAGATCCCTTTTTAGGGCTGCAGCATGGCAGAAATCAAACGAATACAGGTCAAGATCCCCGAAGACCTTGAACCTCGCTATGTCAATGTAGCTTACATCACTCACACAGCTTCAGAGTTTCTGATGGATTTTGTGACCATGCTCCCCGGTGTTGCCAGTCCAAAGGTCAACACCCGCCTTATCCTTTCTCCATTGGCTATGAAACTGTTACAGCGGGCTTTAAATGAAAACGTCAAGCGCTATGAAGACAAATTTGGTGAAATAAAAGTCCCCCATGGCTCAACCCTGGCCGATGAACTTTTCCGTGCCGCAGGCAACACCGACTCACCGGAAGGCGAAGAGTAATGCGACCTCTGAATGATATCTGCGAAGATATCCGCACCGATTTTGAGAACAAAACCGCTGTGAGAGATGAGGCTTTGCGCGACGCCCGTCAGTGCATCAAGCACGCTTCCCTCGCGATCAGAGCTGTCCATCGAAACGAGGAAACTGAAGCCCGGCAAGAGCTCGCTCAGGGTCGCGAACTGGTTAATCGCTTACGCGAAAACCTCAAACACGCTCACCCTGAGCTATATTTTGCCGGCTATACCCAGGACGCGCTCAAAGAATATTGTGAGGCTGAGCTTACCGTGGCCGTAATTTTGGGAGAACCGCTGCCCACACCTCAGGCGTTGAATGCCGAAAACCCCGCTTACCTCAACGGTCTGGCCGAAACGCTCGGCGAACTCCGTCGGCGCTGCCTTGACCTTCTGCGCCCCGGTTACAACAACGAAGTTGAACGTCTGCTTGACGTTATGGATGAGGTTTACACCCAGCTGGTTACAATGGACTTCCCTGATGCCATCACTGAGGGCTTACGGCGCCGGACTGACCTGGCTCGCGGTATCACTGAGCGCACCCGAGCGGATATCACCGTCGCTTACCGTGAAGAGCAACTGGGTCAAAAGTTAGATCGTCTCTCCGCTCAACTCTCTAACCCTCAGGACTGATGCGCAAGATAAGCGCCTCAGAACTGGGCACGTTCTTATATTGTCAACGCTCCTGGTGGTATGCCCGCCATGGAGAAAAATCTGAAAATCAACCTGAAATGGACCTGGGCAACCAGGTCCACCATACTCACTCCCGCAATGTAAAGCAATCTCAGCTGATTCGCTGGCTGGCTTTCTTATTGTTTCTTGCCGGTCTCATCCTCTTGCTCTGGTACCTGTTATCGTGAAACCGCTTTTTTGGGCAATTCTATTTTTGGTCCTCAGTCTCTTGCTTTGGATCGTTTCACGAATCCGGCGCAAAAACACGGGGGTACCCGATGGTGCCCTGCTCTATGCCGACAGCTCATACATGCAGTCAATACCCAGACCTTTGTACGATCCTGCGCTCCAGCTGGTCGGAAAACCCGACTATGTTCTGCGGGATAAAAAGGGGCTGACAATACCAGTTGAGCTGAAAAGTGGAGCAGCACCCGCCTACCCCTGGGATTCACACGTCATGCAGTTGGCTGCTTATTGCCATCTTGTGCAACATCATTTTGGTCAGCGCCCACCATATGGCATCATCCGATACCAGAATAAATCGTTTAAGATTCAATACACGCCTGATCTCGAATCCAAATTGCAGGCCCTTATTGCAGAAATGCGTCAGGCAGAGCTAATTGAGTCAGTCTGTCGCTCTCATCAGTCGGTTGCTCGCTGCCGGGGATGCGGTTACTCCCAAATTTGTGACCAAAGCTTGTACTAAACCAGCCTATACCACCCCCTTTTCTACAGGAAATTAGTTGACATCCCACCCCCTATCCATTATGCTTAATTTCGCATTCGGGCGGGACCGGTGCGGCGAAGCCCCGCGAACTCCGTCAGGTCCGAGAGGAAGCAGCGGTAAGTAGGTTTCTTCGGGTGTTACCGGCAAACCTGCCCGAATGTTTTGATAAAACCATGACCAGCAAATCTGACACCACCCCACCAGTCTGCTCCTATGAAGGTTCAGATTATCAGGCCCGCTTTTGGGACGGCGCTAACCGTCGTTATGAAGACGCCGTCGAATCCATCGCGATTGACAAACTCTTCAACCAGGGCGGTCATCTTTTGCTCGAATTGGGCGCTGGCGCCGGCCGGCTGACACAACGCTACCCAAACTGGGATCGCATTGTACTGCTGGACTACTCTCGTTCGCAACTTCTGCAAGCCCGGGAACGTCTGGGTGACAGCGACGACTTTATCTACGTCGCCGCGGACATCTACAGACTTCCTTTTGTCGGCGGTCTTTTTGACGGCGCCACCATGATCCGCACTCTTCACCACATGGCCGACCCTCATCAGACCCTGCAGTCCGTTCGTCGCGTCATGGCAGAACATGGTCAGTTCCTGCTTGAGTTCGCTAATAAACGTAACGTCAAATCCGTTTTTCGCTGGCTCTTCCGACGGCAAAAATGGAATCCATTTTCGCCCGAACAAGTCGAATTTGTACAGTTAAATTACAATTTCCATCCCAAAACCATCCTGAAGACGCTTGATCAAACCGGTTTCCACAATGAGAAATACCTGGGTGTCTCGTTTTATCGTGCCGACTGGTTCAAAAAACATGTCGAGCATGATCGCCTGGTCAGATGGGATTCCCAAATGCAGGATTTCTGGCCTTTCAAAGGCTATACCCCCAGTATCTTCACCCTCAACCGGGCTGTTCGGCCCTCCCAGTTTCCCGCACCGGGCAGCTTTTTTTCATGCCCAATCTGCTCCACCGCTTTACCGGAAGTAAAAGCCACCCAAATCTGTCCGGGTTGTTCCCACCAATGGCAGTATGACCAGGGAATTTATGAGTTCCGTATCAACCCGGAAAAATAATCCGCCCCAAAGTCTTCGGATTCGCTTTTCCATCTTAATTTCGTTAATAAGCGCCGGTGTTCTGCTTTTGTCCGCTTGCAACTTCCCACAAGAGAACATTGCGGCAACCGCAGCCTATCTCTACTTTCAACAAACCCAGGTGGCCGAGTCGCTTGCAACCCCACCTTTAGACCTGGTTCAACCAATCCAGACTCTCTTACCCACCCAACCGTTTCAGGATGATCGACCTACCCCCCGGCCCTTTGAGACACCCCAACCCGCTGTTCCAACCCCCACGGTGCTCTGTCAGTTAGCGCTTGAGCCAGGAAAACTGCTTTATTGCAGCCAATCGGGCGACCGACTGATAACCATTGCCCGCCGGTTCAGGGTCAGCCTCTCCCAGATCCAGGCCGGCGATGGGGTCGACCCCGATGCGATTCTGCCAGTCAACACAGCGCTTGGCTTACCTGAGCCATCATTCCGTTCGCCTTACTCTCAACCAGCCCTGCCGGATAATGCCATTATTTACGGACCCGATGCCTCATCGTCAGACATTATCGCCTACGCGCAAAACGCCGGCGGATTCCTGAACCAATACAGAGAATACCTGTACGATGGCTGGTACAGCGGCCCTGAAATTGTCGATTTAGTCGCCCAGGAAACTTCTACCAATCCCCGCCTGCTGCTCTCGCTGGTTGAATATCAATCCAATTGGCTTTACGGGCATCCTGTCAATGCCTCCCAGGACCTTTCCCCTCTAAACTATGAAGCTGTCGGCGTGGAGGGGCTCTACCAGGAATTGCAGGTTGCTGCCAGGGAACTGAGCCGTGGGTATTACGGTTGGCGGGAAGGCACAACACAAAACCTGACTTTTCGGGATAAGAAAACCGCTGAGATCGCGCCGGAACTCAACGCGGGAACCGTCGCGGTGCAATATCTCTTTGCCGGTCTCTACGATTCGGGCAACTTCTACGACAGACTTTACGGACCGCAAGGCTATCTGGCCTTCCATACCAGTATGTTTGGTGATCCCTGGGCACGAGCGGCTTCGGTAGGGACGCTGATGCCCGCCAGTGTCAGCCAACCCCACCTGAGCCTGCCATTCCCCAGAGGCGAAACCTGGGCTCTAACTTCCGGGCCTCACATTTCCTGGCAATACGGAACCCCGCGCGGGGCTATCGACCTGGCGCCCCTGGATGACCTGCCTGGCTGCATTATTTCACCCAACTGGGCAATTGCCGCAGCACCTGGCATGGTCGTACGCAGTCAGCGTGGTGCCGTTGCGCTCGACCTGGATGGGGATGGTAACGAAGGGACGGGTTGGGTTTTGCTTTATATGCACATGACCCCTGAAGGACGAGCTGGCGTGGGCACCTGGTTAAATGCGGATGACCCGCTCGGTCACCCCTCCTGTGAAGGTGGGGTCTCTACTGGCACACATCTCCATTTTGCCCGCAAATATAATGGTGAGTGGATTCCAGCTGAAGGCCCTCTCCCGTTGATCGTCGACGGATGGCGGGCCATTGCCAGGCCCGGCAACTATGCCGGGCTGTTGGCGAAAGATGGTTACCAGGTGCTGGTCGGTCCCAGCTCCGAGGAATATACCTGGATCACTCGCTGACCTGGACGGCTTTGATTGTTTTCGGTCGCAAGAACCATACATAATACATACCAATTGCAATTGAATATAGCAAAATAGTCAGCGTGAAAGACGGCCCAAAACCGTGCCTTACCTGAAGATACCCGCTTATGGTCGGGCTCAAAGCCCAACCAAAGTTCCAGGCCATACTGGTGAGACTGGCGAGCATGCCTCGCGAGTCCGGATCCACCTGTTCCATCACAAAAGTTGAATAAATGGGCGTGCTCATGTTCATTAACATCGTGCGTGCATAATATGCCACCAGCACAATTCCAAACCAGGGCGAAAATCCCAGCATAATCAAGAAAGGCACAGAAAGTGCTTGGGTACCCACCACGACCTGGATCTTGCCAAATCTTTCTGCCAGCGCGGGTGCAACGACCAGCCCCAAACCCATTGCCAGGCTGCCCCACGCAAAGATTATTCCGATTGATGTGTCGCTTTGTTGATGGACATTCCGGAAAAAGACGTTCATGAACGGCATGATCAAGCCAGCCCCTACCGAGGTGATCAAAGTTGGCAGGATCAATCTCTCAAATTTGCCGGGGTGCTTGCGTATGAAGCTTACCGGTGCAAAGGCTGAGCGACCTGCCTCAGCGGAAACCTGATTAGGTATAAATAGCATTGGCAATACAGCCAGAAAGCCGCTCAACGCGACTGCCCACAACGACAGGGAATACGATTGCGCATCCATGGCGTTAATTGCCAGACGTAAGGCAAACCAGGTCGGAAGGTATCCACCGATCCATTGCCCTATCGAAACCGCGGTCATGCGCATGCCCGACGCGAGGCTGAATAGGTAGGTGCGCTCAGCTTCTTTACTGTTTTCCATCAGGAAGGGCCCCATTGCCACACCCGACAGCGCCTGAGCCAACCCCTGAACAACATTCATAGCGATAAACATCAAGGTAGATGGAAACAAAAGCATAAAGACCACAGAAGCCGAAAACCCGGCAATACTGATAACGATCGAATTTCGTCTGCCGATCCGATTGGTCAAAAAGCCACAAGGCAGCGCCACAATTAGGCTGGTCATGCTCCTGGCGGCAACCATATTTCCCAGAATAGCTGCGTTGTAACCCAGGCTGAGAACATAAAAATTGAACAATAATTGAAAAATACCTGTAGCGGTACCGTAGATGGCTTCACTGAGCAAATAGAGTCTGGCATTACGGCTAAAAGCGCGAACTCTATTTATATAGGTCCCAAAAACCGAGCTGCTTTCCCCTTCCGAGGTCGTTTTTTGTTTTTCCACGCTATTCGCCGCGGACAAAACGATTAAGCATTTCCTGGGTGTCTTCAAAGCCTTCATGCCGAGCGGCAAACTTGCGTTCTCCGTTTTGGCTTATATTGACCTGGACCATCCCGGCAAGGCGCAGCTGGGTCAGATGATGATTGACCGTTGGGGGGCGCAATCGTAAAACACGTGAAAGTTCCGCGGCAGTTTGGGGCTGCTGGGCAAGATAACGCAAAATGCGCAGACGGGTTGGGTCCGCCATTGCCTTCATGCCACGTAAAAGTCCATCCGGAACGATATCTCCGGGAATGATTGACATTGTCCCAGGTCGTACACCAAACAAAGCGATGAGCTTATGCTCTGTCAGGTGCTCAGAAAACATGAACGGTGAACCCCAAAAGGTTGGCGCCAGGACGATATCGGAAAGATCTTCGAAGTCGGTGTAACGAACACCGGAAGTGATTTCTTCCAACATCGCTGGAAGTGGGCGGCTGCCAGCCCGCATGCGTGCGTGCGAGAGCTCCTGTTCCAAAACAGGCAGGATGCGCAGTTCCTCTTCCGCAAAAAAATTGTCCACATAAGCCTGAAGCCCCAAGACCAGGCGCTCACCAAACCTCTCGCGATAAGCCCAGCTTTCATACAAGGTTTTGAATATCAGCTTTGTTTCTTTTTTATCGTCCATCCCCCATTGATAAATCAAAGGCGAAATTTCTTCTTGAGTCCATTTTTTGGCAGGGGTGGTGCTTAAAAGAAATTCTTTGATATCTGTTGAAGTCCATGGTGGCAGTGTCATTTTTTCGAGAATACTTCCACTTGGGATGCTTCTTAGTTTTGCCAATAACTGGCTCGCATCCTTTGGAGCCTCTAAGGAGTGAACAAATGACAGGGGTACCAGGCGAAGAGTCGAGGCTTGCTCAAGCACTTCACGATGTTCATTGGGGATACGAGAACGCACTCCCGCTGCCCAGGAGGCGCGAACACTGTACTTTTCAGGATTGTGCAGGATAATCAGGCTGATAAACAAGTCATAGGCTGTGCCCACGTCCCAATGAATTTTGGTTCCAACTCTGTCGCTCATGTTAACCTCCTGTAGGTGTTAATCTATTTTATTAGATAAACGTCTACTGTCAAGGCTGGACCTGTTTGATATCCCCAAAAAAAGGCCCGGCTGTCGAGGCATTTGCGGCAATAAACTTAGGCTGTCTGAGAGCCCATAGGATCAGGGCTTGTCAAATCTGGTTTTTGCTGTTGCCCTCTGAGTTGAACCAGAATCACTCCCGCCAGCATCAAGACACACCCAAACCACTCTCTGCCGCTTAGCCTCTCACCCAGCAAGAGCATACCCCCCAACAGAGCGAAAACTGCTTCAAGACTCATAATTAATGCTGCCAGCGCTGGGTCAACCTTGCTCTGTCCGAAAACTTGCAAGGTAAAGCCGATGCCGACGGCGATTACGCCTGAATAGAGAAGTGGTACCCATGCATCCATCTTCGGAATCATCGGTCCGCTCTCGCTTATCAGGCTCACAATCAGACCTAAAATCGCAGTTACCAAAAACTGACCAAAAGCCAACTCCAGGCTATCCATTTTTGACCCAAAATGGTCCAGTGCCAGGATTTGCATTGCCCAAAACAAGGCTCCGATGATCATTAAAATGTCACCGCTTTGAATACTAAACTGTTGGTCAACTGACAAAAAATAGACTCCCGTCAAAGCCAAAGCCATGCCCATCCACACCCAGCGGTTGCTCTTCTTGCCCATAAACAGTCCCATTATCGGCACCAATACCAGGTACAACGAAGTCAAAAAGCCGGCTTTGGCCGCGCTGGTGGTCATGATGCCAAGTTGTTGCATGCTCGTGCCAGCAAACATTAACATTCCCATGACAACACCTGGTAACACCTGTCTTTTTAAGAAAACCTTCAAATCCAGGCTATTAATAGACTCAAGTTTCCGGGATGTGACCTTCGCAATCAAAGCAGGCGACAACACCAGGCAACCCAAAAAAAAGCGCAGTGCGATGAAAGCAAACGGCTGCATGCCATCCATTGCCTTGCGTTGAGCGACAAAACCAGACCCCCAGATTATCGCGGCCGTCAACAGCAGGACTTCTCCGGGAATGCTACTCAAACGATCAACCGTGCGCTTCATCGCAGGCATTATATAACAGGAACAGGCGTTTGTCTTTAACTCAGGTAAAATTCTTCTAATCAGGAGGAGCAAAATGTCAACTGTCCGCAAAAAAGTGAAATATCCCGATACCCTCTTCGGATCTCTTAAACATAACTCTCACAGATTGAAATACCACAGTCTGCGCATTCTTGGCATCCACCACTGGGACCGTGTTCACACTGCCTATAATGACAAACTTGCCAACTTAACCTTCGAAGCCAGCAGCCATAGCCGGCAGACCGTTTGCTCCCTCCATATAGTTTATACACTTGACGATTGGGCCACCCGCCAGGAAGTAGCGTTTGAGAAAGCCGGTCTGCAATGGGATACCATCACCTGGGGCTGGGTCCAGACCTGGCAGGTTCTGGTTCAGTCAAAAAAAGGTGCTCTGATGCGTTACTACGTCCGCGCCACTTTGCCGGACGGCTCTAACGTTTATGCTGACAACCAAAAGAAATCCGAAGACACCGCAACTCAATTTGCGCGCTGGCTCAACCCGGGTAATATTGCCCCGGCTTGGTCAAAAACTGCCAGGGTCTACCAGGTCTTCGTCGACCGATTCAACCCTGGTCTGGAATACAACTGGCTTCAAACCGATGACCTGGTCAAGCCTTTCGGAGGCACACTGAGAGGTGTGATTGAGAAGCTCAATTATATCCATGGGCTCGGCTTCAATACTATCTGGCTAACTCCAATCTTTTCCAGCCCATCCCATCACGGCTATGACATTAAGGATTACACCAAAATTGAATCCCGTTTTGGCAGTGAAGCAGACCTGGTCGAGTTGATAGAACTGGCTCACCAAAAAGGAATCAGGGTCTTACTTGATTTCGTCGCCAATCACAGCTCAGACCAGCACGCTGCTTTCCAGGCTGGCTTGTCAGACCGGGCCCAGGGGCAGGCTGGTTGGTTCACCTGGACGAAATGGCCAAAGAACTATGCCAGCTTTTTCAACGTCAGGACCATGCCGGAGTTCAACCTGCGCTTCGGCTCACCTGCCCGCGCCCATTTAATCGAATCAGCCCAAAAATGGCTTCTTCTGGGTATAGATGGCTACCGGCTCGATTACGCCATCGGACCTGGCCGAGACTTTTGGGTCGACTTTCAGCGCGCCTGCCTTGAAATCAATCCTGATTGCTGGACCTTTGGCGAGGTGGTTACCCCCGCCAGCCAGCAAGCCCAATTTTCCGGCAGCATGCACGGCACGCTCGACTTCCTTACCTGTCAGGCAATCCGAGAGACTTTTGCTACACGCACCTGGGACGCTGCCCGTCTGGCTTCTTATCTGCAGACCTCCCAAAACGCCTTCCCGGTCAACTTCTGTCGCCCAGCCTTTATTGACAATCACGATATGAATCGCTTTATCTTCACCGCCGAAGAGAATCTGGAAGCCCTGCATGCAGCCCTGACCCTGCTCTACTTGCTCCCGCAACCGCTGATCGTCTATTATGGGACCGAAATCCCACTCAGCCAGCACCACTCCATCCACGATCCAGGTTCTGTTGGGTTCGACGAATCGCGCCTGGCCATGGACTGGGACAGTCCCAATCAATCAGAAACTGCCCGGCTCATCCAGCAACTCTCTGAATTCAGAGAGCAAAACCCCTGGATAACAACGGCAACCTGGCAGGTGATATCCACATCCACAGACGGGCAGCAAGCAGAGTTGAGCCTTTCCTCTCATTCAAAAAAACTGACGGTCTCAATAACAACCTCTGAGGAAATATTGTCAGTTAACTTTCGTCAATAACTTCATTGATGAGAAATGCGATCAAAATATAAAAAAGGGTGTCATTTTACCGATCGTTCTCGTTCTGTTAGGGCCAGGCTTGGAAAACAAGGACAATCATGTCTCGTTTGTCGACCAATGAAAAAAAATCTAATACATTGTTAACGCCTAAGCTTATAAATTACTTTGAAATACGATCCACTTTCTAATATACTAAAGTTATATAATACAAATGGAGATTGAAAGGAATTAAAAAAAAATGAGTAAAAAAATGGATATCTATTTAGCAAACCTGGGAGTTAATTTCGTTAAACTGCACAACCTGCATTGGAATGTGGTCGGCAAAACCTTCAAGCAAACGCACGAATACCTTGAAGACATGTACGACGAAGCTGCCGAAAGTTTTGATGAAATCGCAGAATACCAGAAAATGATTGGCGAATACCCTAAAGCCTCACTTAAAGAATATCTCGAAATCAGCACCATTAAAGAATTGGAAAGCAAAGATTATAGCGTCCAGGATTCTTATAAAATGGCCTTGGAAGATCAAAAACTCATGCGCACTCTGGCTACTGAGATTCGTAATAAAGCCGACGAAGCCAGCGAATTTGTTCTGGTTGCCTTGATGGAAGGCGAAATCGAAGCCCAAAACAAGCACATCTGGTTCATCGAATCAATGCTTAAGTAGACACTCACTTTACTTTCAAAGCAAGAACACAAACAACGGACATATCATGTCCGTTGTATTTTTAACACTTGCGTTATTTGTATACAATAATTATTGGGGTTGATATATTTCTCAAAAAGTTGTACTATATTAATAGGAAGACACATAATCGCTTCTTATACAGGGAGGTATAAGTGAATAAAAGAATATTTGGTCTGATTTTAGCAATGATGGTCGTTCCAATTACTATCGCCCCGGTCTTCGCGCAACAATCGCCCCCAATTAATGGTTCAGTTCCTCCAAATTATACATTCCCGCGTGTTGATAATCCCGCATATCAACGAAAATTAAATCAAGTGAAGCCGGCCCAAATTAACGCCGAACCTATCCTCAAAAAGACCCTCTATGTTGGCACTAATAATCAGTTTAAAGAACCGGAAAACTGGGCATATGTAAACTATTGCGGTCCTGCTTCAACACAGGTGGCTCTGCGAGCCAGAATCACCAATATTCCGAGTTTAGATTCCATAGGTCAATGTGAGTATATAGACCCAAACTGGGGTGTATATATGTCAAATGTCACACCGTGCCTAAATAGCTATCTTAACACGAGTTTTTATTGGACAGACTATGCACCAGACTCGGCCACATTGGCAAGCAGGTTAAAAAGCGATGTTGATCAGGGTTATGCAATGCTTACTGGAGTTTACACATCGGGTATGGGAGGTTGGAGTTTTGGAACTTACCATATCATCACACTGTTTGGATATGATAATACTTCGTCTACTAATAAGAAGGTGGATTATGTGGACACAGCATCGTCAATAGCCGGTTACAACGGGCTTTACTTCAACTTTGTGTCTTTGGATAATCTATGGTGGAATATCTCTCAAAACAACGTCCAAGCTTGGTAGCTATTATATAGCTTTTGTCTAAACAAGAAAAATTGTTAAATGTGTCTTCCAAATTTCTAAAAGGAAACTATATGCGAAAAATCCAACAGCTTTCTTCAATTTTGTTATCAGTTATTTTTCTATTGAATGGTTGTGTCCCCCATCTCGTTAAAATCGAAAATACGCCAGTATTAACAGAACACGAAGAAATCAATAACCCTACTGAAGTCTTGCCATCACTTCCTCCAAGCACCCAGACATCAGTACCACAAGAAGCAACAGAAATCACAGCCGGGCCAACCATCCAACCGACACTACCGGAGTATCGTGAATTTACTTACTTTTTGGATGCGGAAAAGATTGCTACATATTGTATAGAAATCCCTCAAAAATACATACTAACACCGCTTTATTTGGGTGACTATTATATGGCTCAAGTTTTGGAACAAAAAAGTCTTTATTCCATTTCAGCGGAAGATGCAACAATCAACCCCTTGCATCAAACAGAATTCCCGAACGGGCATCCTGCTGGAGGGGTTGAGATAGCCTATCCTTGGTATACCTATATTATTTCTGAAACACCCAGCGGTGTTGGCGGCTGGAATTTACATCTTGTTAATGTGGAAGATGGGTCAAATACAGTTGTCGCGAATGATGATCAGTTTGATTCTGCATTTCTTCTCCATATCAGTTACTCACTTCAGCCTGATACCTTATACCTCTCTGCCTCAACTTTTGACGAATATGAAATCCTTTCCAGTCGAGTTTATGCCATCGATTTAGTTACCAAAGACCCTACCGTAATAATAGACAGTCAGGATAAAGATACGTTTATGTCATTCATTTCTGCATCTAATGGTTTTATCGTGATCGAAAACGATCCTCCTCAAAATGATTATACGAGTTGCTTGAGCTTGTTTGATCTTTCAACCAATTCTTGGGTGGACCTGCCGCAAACATACCCTGCCAGCGTCCCAGACATGGAATATCCCTACATAATCTGGAAAAATAACAAACGATTCGATGGTGCAACCAGTTTGACCATTTACAATTTTGAAACCGGAGAGTCAGTTGTTCGCGAATTAGCTGGGGCGAATTCAAGCGATCCTTCAATCTCCAACGGTTATATTATTGCAGAGGCGTCAACCGGAAAGGACAACTTTAGAAATTCGGTGGTGCTTTATTCCCTGGAAAATGGTGATACTTATGCTATTCATGTTGGGATACATCAGGTAGGTATGGATAATGCTTATATTGATAATTCGAATGTTATTTGGGCCTTTACTACCCTCGCAAGTGCCGATAATTACTCAAGCTATATTTGCAACTTGCCGCTTGAAGAAGTCTTCTCCAACGCTGTTGAAGGAATCGAAGTGCCGCGATAATTTCAGGTTAAGACAAAGCAGAGAAGGTTAATCCTCTGACAGACTGGTATACTTTCACTGCTATGTCACTATTAACCTCACAAAACCTTAGTCGCTCTTTTGGACCGGTGGATATTTTTGAGGGGATCAGCATCTCCATCCCCCACAACGCCCGCATTGCCATTGTGGGCAGCAACGGTGTGGGCAAAACCACCCTGCTGCGCATTTTGGCAGGCGAAGACGAACCAACCGAAGGCTCTGTTTTTCGCTCCCGCGGGCTGCGCGTTGGCTACCTTCCACAGGAAGCCGGCTTCGAAACCGAGAGCACACTTTGGAGCAGCTGCCTGATTGCTTTTGAAGAACTGATTGACCTTGCTGTTGAACTGCGCCAGCTCGAAATCCAGATGCAAGATCCTTCCTGCGATCCAGCGATACTCAAGCGCTATGGCAGCCTTCAGCATCAGTTCGATCTCAAAGGTGGCTATACTTACACTAACCGCATCCAACAGACCCTTACCGGTCTCGGCTTTGAAGAAGAAGATTTTCAACGCCCTCTCAGCCAACTCTCCGGTGGTCAGCGCACGCGCGCCCGCCTGGCCCGCATTCTGTTGGAAGACCCGGACATCCTCTGCCTTGACGAGCCCACCAACCATCTCGACATCAACGCCGTTGAATGGCTGGAGGCCTATCTGCGTGACTGGAACGGGGCTGTGGTCATTGTCTCGCACGACCGTTATTTTCTCGATCTTACCGCTCGGACCATCTGGGAGATGACGCCGGCGCTTGAAGTCTATCGCGGCAACTATACTGCCTACCTCCATCAGCGGCAAGAGCGTTACGCGCGCCGACTGGCAGAATACGAAGCCCAGACCGAATTCATACAAAAGCAGGAAGACTACATCCGTAAAAACCTCGGTTCTCAAAACACCAATCAGGCTCGCGGTCGCCAACGTCGCCTCGAACGTCTTCTTGAAAACAGCCGTCTCACAGCCCCAAAGAGCCATACCCGCCCAATGCATCTGCGCCTCAACATGGCCGCTCGCTCAGGTGATTTGGTCTTACGCACCTACGATCTTCAGGTTGGCTATGAAGACGAAGGTCGACCTCTCTTCAGCAGCCCGGACCTCGTGCTCGAGCGGGGAGAATGCGTGGCCCTGATAGGACCAAATGGCGCTGGCAAAACCACCTTCCTCAAAACCATTCTTGGCCAAATCCCGGCTTATAGCGGCGAAACCCAGCTGGGTGCCAGCCTCAAAGTAGGCTATTTTGCTCAGGCACATGAAGACCTCGATCCTACCAACGATCTGATACAGGAGATCAATACCGCCGCCCCCAATATGCTTCCGGCTGACGCGCGCAATTATCTTGCCCGTTATGGTTTTCAGGGCGACCAGGTATTCGACCGCGTGGCCACACTCTCAGGTGGAGAACGAGGCCGCCTGGCTCTGGCAAAGTTGGCTCTCTCAGATGCCAACCTGCTCTTGCTTGACGAACCCACCAACCATCTCGACCTGCCCACCCAGGAAGTCCTGCAAAATGTGCTGACAGACCACCCGGGGACCATCCTTCTGGTTTCTCACGACCGCTACCTGATCGATGCCCTGGCAACCCAAATTTGGGAGCTCTTACCCAACCAGGAGCGCCTTCAGGTCTTCAAAGGAGGCTATTCGGAATATAAAGAATTCCTGGCGAGCCGATTAAAACTTGAGACTGACCCCCTCGTGGCAACTGCAGATACCTCACACTCAGCTTCAGAAAAGCCAATCCGCAAAGCTCTCAGCCGCAATCAACGACAGCAGCTGCAAAAGAAAATTGCTGCATTGGAAACTAAAGTACATTCTGTTGAGACAGAAAAGGCTGCTATAGAAGCACAATTGGCTGCCCCGCCCACAGACCCACATAAATTGCATAAAATCACTGAGAGTTATCAAGCGCTCAACCTGCGCCTGGAAGAGATGTTAACTGAATGGGAGACTCTTGCTGAGACACTCCATGCCGACGACTTGTAAACTCAACATCTTTGTGCAACCTGTGGGTGTGAAATTTTGCCTTCCCCAAACTTAATTTAACCTGACCTGCCATTTCGATTGACGAAGGCCTCAATTTAATCTATAATAAAACCATTATGCAGGAGTTAGCTTGATACGAATCGCCTGTACTCAAACAGTGCTCTTAAAGAAGACACTCGCCATATAAATTTTGGCGCGTGTTTTTGTTTAAATCACAAGAAACGGAGTTTCTACACCATGGACAGTGGATTGATCGGTAAAATCGAGAAAGCCAGACGCTACTCAGAAGAGCATGACCGCATCCAATTTAGTAACTTTACAGCCCAATTTAAGGGCGACAATAACGATCACACCGTCACCTACGATGACGGTAAATGGACCTGTACTTGTAATTACTTCCAGGCTCGTGGCATTTGCGCCCACACTATGGGGCTTGAACTCATCCTTAAAGATATGGTTCAACCTCACGAAGATACCACTTTTTAACTACCCTACAGAGACCTTTCTAGCTCTCTGATTTCACTTCTCTTGCCTGATTGAGGGGATCCCCTCAATCAGAGTCACGCTGATAGACCCGGCAGCCTGATAACACACGAATTTCAAACAGAAACCAGCCTCGCCCCCGCGAGACTGGTTTTGCCTCTTAAAACTGCCAGGCTACGGCTCGTAATGGTTTTTAAACCAGTCTTTCCTCAAGCAACACGCTATAACTTTCATTTTTCTAAAGACCATTAAGGTATAATCACTTTCACGGAAGGTTATACGAAACGATGCCTATTTTGAAGCCTCATGCCTTTGAATTTTTCAGCCACAGCCCCGAACAAACCCTGCGGGTTGGCGTGCGTTTAGGTAACCTTCTGCAAACAGGAGCTGTCGTTTGCCTCGAAGGCAACCTCGGCTCCGGCAAGACCACCCTGGTCAAAGGCATTGTTCAGGGTTGGGGCTCGGCAGACAGGGTAACCAGCCCCACTTATGTCATCGTCAACCAATACCGCCACCCTGACAGCACCACCCTCTACCACACCGACGCTTATCGTCTTTCGCCCGACGAACCGCTCGACACCGCTATCCTTGAACTCGATTCGGTCCTTTCTGATGGCATCCTGGTAATGGAGTGGGCTGAACGAATGGTCTCCAGCCTGCCGCTGGAAAACCTCTGGATTACGATGGATTGGATTAACCCCGAACAACGCCATTTTATTTTCACACCAAATGGCAAACGGTACGAACAGTTGCTCAAAAAATTACAGAAAGCCTTGTTTGGAGCCTGATATGTTAGTAGCAATCGACACTTCCACGCAATGGATCGGCATAGCTCTTTATGACGGTGTCCAGGTTTTAGCAGAGCACAATTGGCGCAGCAGGAATTATCACACCATTGAACTGGTGCCCGCCATAGCAGATATGCTGGCAAAATGCCAGGTCAATCCCTCTCAACTGACTGGCGTGGGCGTTGCTCTCGGACCGGGTTCCTTTACCGGTCTTCGAATCGGGCTCAGCGCCGGAAAAGGCCTCGCTCTCGGACAGGGTATCCCCATTGTCGGCGTCCCTTCACTCGAAATTCTGGTTGCCTCCCAGCCAGGGTTGCGTCGCCCCATGATTGCCATGCTGCAGGTCGGGCGCGGACGTTATGCCTGGGCTCGCTTCCGCTACAAAAGACCCACCTGGGGGCAGATTACCGAAACTCAGGTTGACGACGTCAAGACCATTGCCAGCACAATTACCTCACCTGTCTATGTCGTTGGCGAGATGGGTGCCGAAGAACGACAGATCATGGGACGGAAATGGAAGACGGCTCAGCTCGCCCCGGCTTCGCAGTGCCTGCGAAGACCCTCCGTTTTGGCAGAATTATCCTGGACAAAACTCCAGGAAGGTCACGCGGATGACATCGCCAGCCTGTCTCCGATTTACGTGCACACATTGAGCAACCTGCCAGATTAATAATTTGGATTTATATGAACGATTCAATCCAAATCCGGCCAATGCAACGGGAAGACCTGGCCATGGTCAGCGCGTTGGACAAGCTCAGCTTCAGCGAACCCTGGCCGCCAACCACCTTTGCCTACGAGCTGACCACCACCTACAGCATCTGCCTGGTTGCTGCTGATCAATCTGGTCAAATCATCGGCGCCATCGTCACCTGGCTGGTGGTCGACGAAGCCCACATCGCCACCATCGCCGTCCACCCCGATCATCAAAATCAGGGCATCGGTTCCGCTCTTTTGGCCAGCGCGCTCCTGATAGCCTCTCGTCGCGGGGCGCGCTGCTCACTCCTTGAAGTGCGCCGCAGCAACTTGTCCGCTCTCAAACTTTACCGGCACTTCGGCTACCGCACTGTCGGTGTCCGCAAAAACTACTATCAGAACAATCAGGAAGACGCCCTGCTACTGACCCTGGCAACCCTGGATGAGCTCCAATTAGGAAACTTCTTGCTACCAAAACGCGTCTAATATGATAAGATGCGGTAAAATCTAAGCCGAGAGCTTCATGTACACAGATCAAAGATTACAAGAAATTCGAGAGGAAGTCAACCTATGCCAGCGCTGCGCTCTGGCAAAAAACCGGCTGCATGCCGTCCCGGGCGAGGGTCCCTCGAAAGTGGATATCATGCTCATCGGCGAAGCCCCTGGATTCCATGAAAACCGTCAGGGTAAGCCTTTCGTCGGCCAGGCCGGCCAGCTTTTAGAAGAACTGCTCCAGGCGGCCGGGCTCACTCGTGACCAGGTTTTTATCACCAACGTGGTCAAGTGCCGTCCACCTAACAATCGAGACCCCCTGCCCGAAGAGTTGACTGCCTGTCAGTTGTATCTCGACGAACAAATCGCTCTGCTCAAACCCGAAGTGATCGTCACCCTCGGGCGAATTTCGATGGCGAAGTTCGTCGACGCCGGACGCATCAGCGCGATCCACGGTCGCACCCATAATGTGAATGGTCAAAAAGTAGTCACCATGTACCACCCCGCCGCTGCTCTGCATCAACCCAACCTTCGGCCCATCCTGATCCAGGATTTTGCCCGCCTGAAAAAATTTATCAGCACCGGCAGCCTCCCTGCTTCCATTGAAGCAGAGCCAGAAGCCCTCACTCCAGCTGAAGCCCCGCAGCCCGCCCCCCAAGCCAACGCTCAATCCAGCCAAACAATAACAGCTCTACCAACTCCAGGCAAATCGGAAGAACAGAAATCGTCAGAACAACTCAGCCTGTTTTAAAAAAAGTGGTTTCTGTGAGGTAAAAAATGG
>Ga0265293_10006005_pt1 | contig 19766 bp, 16 predicted proteins | sample Munlanlewell138R_FD_192505 | JGI IMG/M metagenome (GOLD analysis project Ga0265293, IMG submission 192505) | Leachate microbial communities from a municipal landfill in Southern Ontario, Canada - Leachate well 138R | ecosystem: Engineered > Solid waste > Landfill > Unclassified | place: Canada... | reverse complement strand
AGAGCTTTGTCACGGGTGGGGTGAGTCAATGCGTGTTCTTGTCGTGGAAAATTTCGCGAATACCGGCCTTGGCCAGATGGGAGCGGCCATCGAGGAAGCTGGCGGCGCGATCGACATGCGCCGGGCTCATCTGGGTGAGGCGCTTCCGCTGAATGCGGCCGGTCATGACGCGCTGATCGTGCTGGGCGGTGTGCAGAATGCGCTTGCCGACGATGTCAGCCCCTATTTCCCGGCACTTCTTGACCTCATCCGCGATTTCGAAGCGAGAGACCGGGCCGTTGCCGGCATCTGCCTCGGCAGCCAGCTAATCGCCCGCGCCTTCGGCGGCGAGAACCGCATCGGCGGGGCCCGCGAATTCGGCTGGCAGCAGGTCGATCTGGCACCCGAGGCGGAAGGCGATGCGGTGCTCGGCAAGCTTCCGCAAAGTTTCCCCATTTTCCAGTGGCATGACGACACCTTCTCGCTGCCCGAGCGCGCGATGCGCCTTGCCGGCAGCGCGGTGGCGCAGAATCAGGCCTATCGCATCGGCCGCGCCACCTATGGCTTCCAGTTCCATTTCGAGGCCGATACCGGGCTGGTGCGGCAATGGAGCGAGCTTTTCGCGGCAACGATCGCGGAGCGCCGCCCCGGCTGGGCAGAAGCTCTGGACGAGGAAGCGGCCACAAGAGGGCAGCAGGCGGATGCGGCGGGCCTGTCCATTGCCCGCGCCTGGGTTTCCGCCATCAGGGCATGAGGTTCGCCTCCTTCCAGGTCTCGGGGCGTGACAATTTTGGCACGTCGCGGCGAAACTCCTGTGGAGGACCTTTTCAGGCCTTGGCCCGGCCTTCCCCTGCTTCTAGAACGCGCTCGCAAAGGCATGGCGCTGGGCCGAAAGATTTTTCCTTTCTGCCGACGAACCCTTCCGGGACTTCTGCGTTTCAATGCAATGGTAATCATATCCGTGCAGGATGAGCGGCAGACAGAATTCAGAGATGACCTCAGTGAAAGCAGCCCTTCTGACCTTCGCCATGCTCTCCGGTCTCGCCATCGGTGGTTTCGGCATCTATGCCGCTGACGCGGCGAACGACCACAATGCGGTTGACGGCTACGGCGTCACCGCAGCGCTGGACTGAAACACGCCTTCTTGCCTCACCGTCAGTATCGTCTTGCGCGCTTCCTCGACGCGGAGGACGCTCAGCCTTCCCGTGCGATAGGCGCCGGTGTCGAGGTTGACGCGGTTCGGCCTCACCGTGACCTCGCCTGACGGGGTGTGGCCGTGCAGGATCACCTTCGGATAGAGCCCTTCATAGCGATGGAATTCGCCACGAATCCAGACAAGATCATCCACTGACTGACGCTCCAGCGCCACGCCCGGTCGGATGCCGGCGTGGCAGCAGAAGAAGTCGCCGCAGTCGAACGATGCCTCCAGCGCATGAAGCAGCGCCAGATGGGATTGCGGTATCGCGGCCGCCAGCGCCGCATGGAATGCGCGCAGGGCATCGCCGCCTTCTTCCACGGCGCCGAAATGCGCGGCATGAACGCCATAAGACGCAGCTGTTTCGATGCCGCCATGCGTGATGAAAATACCGCAGGGATCGGGTTTGGCAAGAAAGTCGAGCAGGCCGAGATCATGGTTGCCCGCCAGAACGACATGGCGCGGGTCGCGGGCCTTCGCCTGCGCCAGAAACTCCAGCACGCCGCGCGTATCCGGGCCACGATCCACATAGTCGCCCAGATAGACGATACGCCAGTCCGCCGGCGCATCGGCTTGCAATTCCGTCGCCGCATGGCGGTGGAAAGCGCGGAGCAGGTCGAGGCGGCCGTGGAGATCGCCGACAGCATAGAGACGCAGGCCCGGTGGCGTTCGGGCATGGCTGAAATCGATGCTGCCGGCCATGTTGTCAGCCCCTGTAGAGCATGTCCTTGCCGAGGTCGCGGATGTCGCGCTTGCCGCACAGGGCCATGGTCGTGTCCAGCTCTTTGGCGATGATGTTCAGCGCATTGGTCACGCCCTGCCTGCCCTGAGCGCCCAGCCCGTAGAGGAAGGGCCTGCCGATGAACACGCCCTTCGCGCCAAGGCACAGGGCTTTCAGCACGTCCTGGCCCGAGCGGATGCCGCCATCCATGAACACCTCGATCCGGTCGCCAACCTTATCCGCGATCGGCTCCAGCACCGAGATGGAGGAAGGCGCGCCGTCGAGCTGGCGTCCGCCATGGTTGGAGACGATGATGGCGTCGGCGCCGCTTTTGGCCGCCAGTTCCGCGTCCTCGTGATCGAGAATGCCCTTCAGGATCAGCTTGCCGCCCCAGCGCTTGCGGATCCACTCCACATCCTCCCACGACAGCTTTGGATCGAACTGGTCAGCCGTCCAGGAAGACAGCGACGACAGATCGGCGACGCCTTTGACGTGGCCGGCAATGTTTCGGAAGGTGTGGCGCTTCGTGCCTAGCATGCCCATGCACCATTTCGGGCGGGTTGCCATCTGCCAGATGTGCTTTGCCGTGAATTTGGGCGGGGCCGAAAGGCCGTTGCGCAGGTCCTTGTGGCGCTGGCCGAGAACCTGCAGATCGAGGGTGAGCACCAGCGCCGAGCATCTGGCGGCTTTCGCGCGCTCGATCAGGTTTTCCACGAAGCCGCGGTCCTTCATCACATAGAGCTGGAACCAGAAAGGCTTCTTCGTCACCGAGGCGACGTCCTCGATCGAGCAGATGCTCATGGTGGAGAGGGTGAACGGCACGCCGAATTCCTCGGCTGCCTGCGCCGCCAGCATTTCGCCGTCTGCATGCTGCATGCCGGTCATGCCGGTGGGCGCCAGCGCCACGGGCATCGCCACATCCTCGCCCAGCATGGTGGTCTTCAGCGAGCGGTTGGTCATGTCCACCAGCACCCGCTGCCGCAGTTTGATCTTCGCGAAATCTTCTTCGTTGGCGCGGTAGGTGCCTTCCGTCCACGAGCCGGAATCGGCGTAGTCGAAGAACATCTTGGGCACGCGCCGCCGGGCAAGCTGCTTCAGTTCGTCTATGGTCAGCGGTTCGGTCATTTCTGCTTCAGTCTTTCTGTTGGGGGCCCGGTTCGGTGCGCTGGCGCAACCGCAGCCGGGAAACGCGCTGCCAGTCTCCGGCCCTTTCGGCCTCGGCGGTGGTGCGTTCGACATAGGCGATGTGATCCATCGCGGCCTTGCGCGCCGCAGCCGGATCTCCGGCCACGATCGCGGAATGAATGGCGCGGTGCTGTTCGAGCAGCATCTCGCGCGCGCCGGGCAGCGCAAAAACCAGGAGACGGTTCTGGAACACGTCTTCCGACAGAAGCCGGTAGCAGGAGCGCAGCGTGTGCAGCAGGATGATGTTGTGCGCGCATTCGCCGACGGCGTGGTGAAATTCCACGTCGACCTCGGCCTCGGCCTCGAAATCGTCTTCGCGATAGGCGGCGTCCATGCGCGCCATGATCTCGTCGAGCAAAGCGAGGTCGTCGGCCGTTGCGCGCCGCGCCGCGTATTCGGCTGCCACGCCCTCCATCTCGCGGCGGTATTCGAGATAGTCGGCCGCCGCCTTGCGGTGGCTGGAGATCAGCTCGATCACCGGCCGGGAGAACACCTGCCCGATGACGTCGGCAACGAAGGTGCCGCCGCCATGACGGGTGACGAGCAGGCCCCGCGCTTCCAGCGCCTTCAGCGCATCCCGCAGGATCGGCCGCGAAACCTCGAACTGCCGCGCCAGTTCGCGTTCGCCCGGCAGTCTGTCGCCGGTGCGCAGAACGCCTTCGAGAATGAGGCTCTCGATCTGCTGCACCACCTCGTCGGCGGTGCGCGAATGTTCGATCCGGGTGAAGATTTCGGTCACTTGAGTGCCAGATAAAGGAGCGACGGTGGCAAAACATAACGGCAATCGCCAAAATTGGTCAAATAGTTTATCCAGTTTGCCGGTTTTCCTCAGCCCGCCGGCGTTGAACTGAACGTTTGCGCGGGGCGCGGAACGGCCGTAAACCGGCATTTGCAAACCAGTTCCGGGAATATGTGCCGTGCAGGAAGGTCCGATCGGTCCCGAGTTCGAAACGCGCCCGACCGGCAGCGTCATGGGCTTTCCGGCGCATGAGGCACGGCCCGGCGCGCTGGGCGAAGTGCATTCCAGGCCCTATCCGCTGGTGACCACGCCGCGCGTTCTGGTGCAGCTTTCCTTCATGACCGAGGGCGGCTCCGTCGTCGATCAGGCCGTGCTGTCGGAACTGTCACGCCGTCTGGGCATCGCGGCGCCCGACCGGCAGGCCCGCCACCACGCCATGAAATGGGGCAAGGGCACGCTGCGCTGGGAACGGCACACCGAATTCTCCACCTATCTGTGGGAAGGCCCCCTTTCCGAAAGCCGTCGCGCGCAGGAGGATTCGCCCTTCGGAAACGGGTTTTCGCCGCCCGGCACGGTCATTTCCGGTATAAGGCTCGAAATCCGCAACTGGACGCCGGCCAGCGAGAAGCTGATCGAGGGCTTCGACCCGACCAGCCTCTGCTATTCGCTGGTGGAAGGCGGCAATGCGGCCATCGTCACCGATTTCCGGCAGGACGGCGACGGGCTGACGCGCATCCTCATTCTCGATCGCGGCCTGACACCAGCCCGCGCCGGCGCGCTGTCGCACCGGCTGATCGACATCGAAACCTATCGCACGCTGGCCATGCTCGGTCTGCCGCTGGCCCTGTCGCTGTCGGGTCGGGTGCGGCGCATCGAGGACAAGCTCGCCGTCATCACCGCCGAGATGCGGGTGCCGGAAACGCGCGACAACCAGAAGCTTCTCGCCGACCTGACGGAACTTGCAGCCGAACTGGAAGCGGATGCCGCCTCCAGCCTCTACCGCTTCGGCGCCAGCCGCGCCTATGACGGCATCGTCACCGAGCGTCTGGACGCGCTCGAAGAGGCCGTGGTGCCGGGCCACGAGACATGGGGCAGCTTTCTGCAACGCCGCATGGCGCCTGCGATGCGCACCTGCCGTTCGGTGGAGGAGCGGCAGGCCAACCTGTCGCGCAAGCTCACCCGCGCCACGACATTGCTGCGCACATGGGTGGACGTGGAGGTCGAGAAGCAGAACCGCGACCTGCTGGCTTCCATGAACAACCGCGCTCGTCTTCAGCTGCGCCTGCAGCAGACGGTCGAGGGCCTTTCGGTGGCGGCGGTTTCCTATTATGTGGTGGGGCTGATCGGCTATCTGGCCAAGGGCGTCTCGTCATGGTTCGGCCATGCCGTTGCGCCCGAGGTGGTGACGGCCCTGTCCGTGCCGGTAGCTATCCTGCTTGTGTGGTGGGCGGTTCGGCGGGTGCGCCGTATGCATTCCGAGCCGGCGAGGCATGCGGGCGCCGAGTAGTCAGCCATCCGGCCTTTCCGATCCCCGCGCCGCCCGGTCCAGCGTCACATTGACGCTGGCCGTCTTGCGCGCGCTCGCCTCTTGCTTTGAACTATTGCCCGATTTACAGGCACCGTCGATAACTGGTAAAAGGAGTTTACCAGTTGGAGGAGCTGTTTCGCATGTCCGGACTTGCCATGCCTGCGCCCGATGGCGCGACGCTTGCCCGCCGCGGTGAAATCGTCGCCGCCCTGCGCGCCATCGTGCCGGGCGAGGGCGTGGTCGAGACGGTCAATGAGATGCGTGCTTTCGAGAGCGACGGGCTGACTGCCTACCGCCAGCTTCCCCTGGTCGTGGTGCTGCCGGAAACGACCGCCCAGGTGTCGCGCGTGCTGAAATATTGCAGCGAGCGCAACATCCGTGTCGTCCCTCGCGGGTCCGGCACCTCGCTGTCGGGCGGCGCGCTGCCGCTGGAGGATGCGGTGTTGCTGGTGATGAGCCGCTTCAACCGTATTCTGGAAATCGACTATCCCAACCGCGCCGTGGTCGCCCAGCCGGGCGTCACCAATCTCGGCATAACCCATGCGGTCGAGGCCGACGGCTTTTATTATGCGCCCGATCCTTCCTCGCAGATCGCTTGTTCCATCGGCGGCAATGTGGCGGAGAATTCCGGCGGCGTGCATTGCCTCAAATACGGCCTTACCGCCAACAATCTGCTGGGCATCGAAATGGTGCTGGTGAACGGCGAGGTGGTGCGCCTCGGCGGCCGGCATCTCGATGCCGAGGGCTACGATCTTCTGGGCGTCATGACCGGATCGGAAGGACTGCTCGGCGTCGTCACCGAGGTGACGGTGCGCATATTGCGCAAGCCGGAGACGGCGCGGGCGCTGCTCATCGGCTTTCCCACCAGCGAGCAGGGCGGCCAGTGCGTGGCCGACATCATCGGCGCCGGCATTATTCCCGGCGGCATGGAGATGATGGACCTGCCGGCGATCCGCGCGGCGGAGGATTTCGTCCATGCCGGCTATCCGCTGGATTGCGAGGCGCTTCTGATCGTCGAACTGGACGGTCCGGCGGTCGAGGTCGACCACCTCATCGATCTGGTCGAGAAGATCGCGATCCGCAACGGCTCCACCTCCTGCCGCATCTCGCAGAGCGAGGAGGAACGGCTGCGTTTCTGGGCCGGCCGCAAGGCGGCGTTCCCGGCCGTGGGCCGCATTTCGCCCGATTATTACTGCATGGACGGCACCATTCCGCGCAAGGAACTGCCGCGCGTTCTGGCCGGCATGCGTGAGCTGTCGGAGCATTATGGTCTGCGCGTCGCCAATGTCTTCCATGCCGGCGACGGCAATCTCCATCCGCTCATCCTCTACGACGCCAATGTGCCGGGCGAACTGGACAAGGCCGAGTCCTTCGGCGCCGACATTTTGCGGCTGTGCGTAAAAGTCGGCGGCGTGCTGACTGGCGAGCATGGCGTCGGTGTGGAAAAGCGCGACCTTATGCCGGAAATGTTCTCAGAGACCGACCTCGACCAGCAGATGCGGGTCAAATGCGCTTTCGATCCGGGGCATCTGCTCAATCCGGGTAAGGTCTTTCCGCAACTGCGCCGCTGCGCCGAGCTTGGCCGCATGCACATCCATCGCGGCCAGATGCCGTTCCCGGACATTCCGAGGTTCTGATGCTGTTCAGGCAAGCCGTTCTCGAAGGAATTGCCGAAGGCCGCATCACGCTTGCCTTCCGCCGCTGGAGCCGGCCGTCCGTCAGGGAGGGTGGTGCCGTTCGCACCGCGGCGGGGGTTGTCCGCATCGGTTCCATCGATGTGATCGAACCGGGCGACATCACGCCGGCGGATGCGCGGAAGGCAGGCTATGACGACCTCGCCGCTCTGGTGGGAGAGCTTGGCGCGGATGGCGAAAAGCCGCTCTACAGGATCACACTGACGGGCATTGAGGCTGACAGGCGGGTGGCGCTGCGCATGAACGCTCAGCTCGATGCAGCGGAGATGGCGGAGCTTGAACGGCACTTCGCTCGTTGGGAAAAGGCGCAACCCGGCTATTTCCCCGCGATCCTGAAGGCGATCGGCGACCATCCGGAGGTGCCGGCGGCTGTGCTGGCCGAACGCCTGAAGGTCGAAAAGCTGCGGTTCAAGCAGGATGTGCGCAAGCTGAAGGAACTCGGCCTTACCGAAAGCCTTGCAACGGGATACCGGCTTTCTGCACGGGGCGAGGCGGCCATCAGGCGTCTGGGAATTCGACCATGACCACATTTGCCCCCACATCAGCAGACGAAGTTCTGGAAACCGTGCAATGGGCGGTGTCCGGGGAACAGAAGCTGGAAATCATCGGCCATGGCTCGAAACGCGCCATTGGCAATGAGGTCGGGGCCGAACATGTGCTCGATTTTTCCGGCCTGTCCGGCATCACGCTCTATGAGCCAGAGGAACTGGTGCTGTCGGCCAAATCCGGCACGCCGCTGGCCGAGATCGAGGCGGCGGTGGCGGCGCGCGGGCAGGAGCTTGCCTTCGAGCCGATGGATTATGGCCCGCTGCTGGGCGGGCAGCCGGGGCGCGGCACCATCGGCGGCGTGTTGGCGGCCAATCTCAGCGGCCCAAGGCGGCTGAAGGCGGGCGCCGCGCGCGACCATATCCTTGGCATCCATGCCGTTTCGGGGCGGGGCGAGGCGTTCAAATCCGGCGGCCGGGTGGTGAAGAACGTCACCGGCTACGATCTCTCCAAGGCGCTGGCCAACAGCTGGGGCACGCTGGCCGTGGCCACCGATGTCACCTTCAAGGTGCTGCCTGCGGCTGAAACGGAAACGACGCTGGTGATCAGTGGCCTGCTCGACGACAATGCGGTGGCGGCCATGGGGCTGGCGCTGGGTTCGAGCGCCGAAGTGTCGGGTGCCGCGCATCTGCCCTATCCGGCGGTCACCCGCGTTGCCGCCGGGACACTCGGCAGTGACCCGGCGACCCTGCTGCGTATTGAAGGGTTCGGGCCATCTGTGGCTTACCGGATGAAGCTGCTGCGTCAGCTTCTGGAAAAAGCCGGGCCGATGCAGGAGATCGAGGCGGAAGCCTCGCGCGCTTTGTGGCGTGAAGTCCGCGATTGCATCCCCTTCGCCTCGGTGCCGCATATGCCGGTGTGGCGGGTCTCCATGCCGCCGGCCGATGGCCACAACATGGTCATGGCCCTGCGCATGCAGGTGGCGGTCGAGGCGTTTTACGACTGGCAGGGTGGGCTGATCTGGCTCGCCATGGCGGCGGGCGACCCGGAAGCCGGACTGGTGCGCTCGCTGGTGCAAAAATGCGGAGGCGGCCACGCCACGCTGGTGCGCGCGACGCCCCAACAGCGCGCCGAAATTCCGGTCTTCCAGCCGCAGCCGCCAGCGCTTGCCGCCCTGTCGGCACGGCTGAAAGCCGAATTCGATCCGAAGAACATTCTCAACCCGGGCCGGATGGTTGCGCCCGCCATGACCCGGAAGGGAGCTGCCTGAGACATGCAGACCCATTTCACCCCCGAGCAGCTTGCCGATCCGCATGTGGCGGAGTCGGAAAAGATCCTGCGCAAATGCGTGCATTGCGGCTTCTGCACCGCCACCTGCCCGACCTATGTGACACTTGGCAACGAGCTGGATAGCCCGCGCGGCCGCATCTACCTGATCAAGGACATGCTGGAGGGCGGCCGGCCTGCCGACCGCGAGATCGTTACCCATATCGATCGTTGCCTGTCCTGCCTGTCGTGCATGACGACATGTCCGTCCGGCGTGAATTACATGCATCTGGTCGATCATGCCCGCGCCCATATCGAGGAAACCTACAGGCGCCCGCTGCCCGACCGGCTGATCCGCGCCGTTCTGGCCGCCGTGCTGCCTTATCCGGCGCGGTTCCGCGCCGCCCTGAAGCTGGCGAAACTGGGCCGGCCCTTCGCCGGCCTGTTCGAACGCAGCGCGATGCTGAAACCCCTCGCGGCGATGCTGAAGCTCGCCCCGGCAAGCGTGCCGCGCGCATCCTCCACGGCCTTGCCGGGCGTGCATCGGGGCAAGGGCACAAAACGCGGACGCATCGCCATCCTCACCGGCTGCGCCCAGCCGGTGCTCGATCCCGGCATCAACGAGTCCACCATTTCGCTGCTCAATCGGCTTGGCGTCGAGGTCGTGGTGCCGCCGGGCGAGGGCTGTTGCGGGGCGCTGGTGCATCATATGGGCCGCGAAAGCGAGGCGCTGGATTTCGCCCGCCGCAATGTCGATGCCTGGACGCGCCAGATCAACGAGGGTGGGATCGACGCCATCATCATCACCGCTTCCGGCTGCGGCACGACGATCAAGGACTACGGCTACATGCTACGCCTCGACCCCGCCTATGCGGAAAAGGCGGCGCGGGTCTCGGCGCTGGCCAAGGACGTGACCGAATATCTCGACACGCTCGACCTGCCGGAACCGGCGGCGAAACCCGGCCTCATCATTGCCTATCATTCGGCCTGCTCCATGCAGCACGGCCAGAAGATCACACGCCAGCCAAAGGCGCTTCTGGCCAAAGCGGGCTTCGTGGTTAAGGAGCCGCGCGAGGGGCATCTGTGCTGCGGCTCGGCCGGCACCTACAACATCATGCAGCCGGAAATTTCGGCAAGGCTGCGCGACCGCAAGGTGAAGAACATCACGGCCACGGGCGCTGAACTCGTTGCCACCGGCAATATCGGCTGCATCACCCAGATCGCTTCCGCCGCGAAGCTGCCCGTGGTGCATACGGTGGAGCTGCTCGACTGGGCCTATGGCGGGGAACGGCCCCGGCAGTTGCAGTAAGGCCAATTACAGTAATGCCAGCAACTACAGCCGGCAATCCGGAAACAGAAAAGGCAGCGCGGCGTTCACCGGCTGCCTTTTCTGCGACTGGCCACGTCCCCCGACACGGCCCGTCCCCCGTTGTTGGGAAAAGCTTTTACATGACAACTACCGTCGCGCCAACAGGCACGCGTTCGTAAAGATCGACGACGTCCTCGTTGCGCATGCGGATGCAGCCGGAAGAGACGGCGGCGCCGATCGTCCATGGCTGGTTGGTGCCGTGGATGCGGTAGAGCGTCGAGCCGAGATAGAGGGCGCGCGCGCCGAGCGGATTCTCGATGCCGCCGGACACGAATGTCGGCAGATGTCGGCCCTTGGCCTTTTCGCGGGCGATCATTTCCGCCGGCGGGCGCCAGTCTGGCCATTCCCGCTTCGACGTCACCTTGTGGGTGCCGGCCCATTCGAAGCCGGGCTTGCCGGTGCCTACGCCGTAGCGGCGCGCCTTGCCGTCCTTTTCCACCAGATAAAGGAAGTTGTCGCGCGTATCGATGACGACGGTGCCGGGCTTGTGCTTGCCGTCATAATTCACGACCTGCGGCAGGTAGATCGGGTTGATCTGCGGGCGCACAGCGCGCTTCTGCACGGTGCGGGCGGCGGACGCCTGCTGCACGCGCGCCGGGCGCGCCTGCGGCTGAACAACAACGCGCTGGCGCGGCTGCGCCTGCACCGCGGTGCGCGTTGCCGGCTGGGTGCGGTAGACGCGCCGTGGCTCAGGCGCCACGCGCCTGACATTGTCCCGCCTCGCATTGTCAGGAGCCTTGCCGAGCTGCAGCACCCATGGCGCGGCAAGGTCGGGGCTCACCCGCACCGGCGGGCGCTCGACGTAGCGGTCGTTGGCCATTGCCGGCGAAAAGCCCATGGAGAAGACCCCGGCCAGGCAGGTAAACAGGAAAAGGGCTCGTTTCATGTGACGCAATCCTGGGTTCGGTCGTCGGCCGGAAACGCGTGTCCGGTCATGGCGCGATCCTGTCCGCGAAGGACAACCGAAAGGTGAATCCCGGATGCGTCGAATGCCGTTTTGTCAGTAAAGCTTTCGGTATGGTTATCCGGCGGTTCAGGAATCTGGTAAAGCGCCGGTAAAGCACCGGGACCCTGCATTAACGGATTTGGGACATGAGCGAAAAAGACGGCATCATCACCGGCCCGGATGGGGTGGACCGTTGTTTCTGGCATGGCAACCTGCCGGATTACATTCACTATCACGACTATGAATGGGGTCGCCCGGTGGCGGACGATCGCCGCCTGTTCGAGAAGATCTGCCTCGAAGGCTTTCAGTCCGGCCTCTCGTGGCTGACGATCCTGCGCAAGCGCGAGAATTTTCGCGAGGCCTTCGCCGGTTTCGATTTCGAGCGTGTTGCGGAGTTCACCGAGGCCGATGTCGAGCGCCTGCTCGGCAATGCCGGCATCGTGCGCCATCGCGGCAAGATCGTCTCCACCATCAACAATGCGCGCCGCGCCCGCGAACTGGTGGATGAGGCCGGCTCGCTAGCGGCGTGGTTCTGGAAGTTCGAACCTGCACCGGAAGAGCGGCCGGCGGTGATGGACCTTGCCCATCTGCGGGCCAACCCGACCACTGCCGTTTCCACGCGCATTTCGAAGGAATTGAAGAAGCGCGGCTGGAGCTTCGTCGGCCCCACCACGGTCTATGCCTTCATGCAGGCCATGGGCATGGTCAACGACCATATCGAGGGCTGTGCCTGTCGCGCCGGGGTGGAAGCCGCGCGCGCCGACTTCCGCAGGCCGGTCTGAGCCGAACTCCGGTTTAAGCCGCCCTTGCCGCTGGGTGCGGCATCGGTTAGGACAGCGCGCGGTCTGGCGCACGCCGGCCCGCTGCCGCCCTATTGCCGAACCGCAGAGTACCCGCCATGGCCGAACGACCGGAAAAGATGAAAGCACGCCTGCCGCGCGGCTTTGTCGACCGCAGCCCCGACGACATCCGTGCCGTCGACAGGATGATGGCGCGTATCCGCGAGGTCTATGAGCTTTACGGTTTCGAGCCGGTCGATCAGCCGCTGATCGAATACACCGATGCACTGGGAAAATTCCTGCCCGATCAGGACCGGCCGAACGAGGGCGTCTTTTCCTTTCAGGACGATGACGAGCAGTGGCTGTCGCTGCGCTACGACCTGACCGCGCCGATGGCCCGTTTCGTGGCAGAGAATTTCGAGAAGCTGCCAAAGCCCTTCCGCTCCTATCGGGCGGGCTGGGTGTTCCGCAACGAGAAGCCCGGTCCGGGGCGCTTCCGCCAGTTCATGCAGTTCGATGCCGATACGGTCGGCACGCCGGGCGTGGCCGCCGACGCCGAAATGGCGATGATGATGGCCGATGTCATGGAAGCCGTGGGCATCGCGCGCGGCGACTATGTCATCCGTGTCAACAACCGCAAGGTTCTGGACGGTGTGCTTGAGGCCATCGGCCTTGGCGGCGAGGACAATGCGGGACGCCGCCTCACCGTGCTGCGCGCCGTGGACAAGCTCGACAAGGTGGGTGCGGACGGGGTGCGGGCTCTGCTCGGCAAAGGCCGTCTGGACGAGAGTGGCGACTTCACCAAGGGCGCGGGTCTGGACGAGGCGCAGGCGGATCGCGTGCTGCTGCTGACCTCCTCCACCGGCGACGACCTTGCAGGCGCGCTGGCTGCCATGCGCGGTGCCGTTGCCGGCTCCCAGCGCGGTGAAGAGGGCGTGCAGGAACTGGCCGATATCGGTGCGATGGTCGCCGCTGCCGGCTACGATGATGGCCGTATCAAAATCGACCCCTCCGTGGTGCGCGGCCTCGAATATTACACTGGCCCCGTCTACGAGGCCGAATTGCTGGCCGAGATTCCCAATGACGAGGGAAAGATCGTGCGCTTCGGCTCGGTCGGCGGCGGCGGCCGTTATGACGGTCTGGTGTCGCGCTTCCGCGGCGAGCCGGTGCCGGCCACGGGCTTCTCCATCGGCGTCTCGCGCCTGATGACGGCGCTGAAGAACCTCGGCAAGCTCGACATGTCCGATGTCATCCAGCCGGTCGTGGTGCTGGTCATGGACAAGGACACGGAAAGCCTTGGCCGTTACCAGAAGATGGTATCGGATCTGCGCCGGGCCGGCATCCGCGCCGAAATGTATCTCGGCGGCGCGGGCATGAAGGCGCAGCTCAAATATGCCGACCGGCGCGGTTGCCCGGTGGCCGTCATTCAGGGCGGCGACGAGCGTGAGAAGGGCGAGGTCCAGATCAAGGACCTGATCGAAGGCGCGCGCATGTCGGCCGAGATTTCCGACAATGCCGAATGGCGTGCCGCAAGGCCCGCGCAGGTCACCGTTGCGGAAAGCGATCTGGTCGGCGAGGTGAAGAAGATCCTCGACGCACAGGCTGCCGACAGGGCCGGACGGTGAGCCTCGCGATGAACGGGAACCGGCGATGACCTCGCGCTCTCCCTCCGTCGCGGGCGACGTAAAGGCGCTGTTCGCGGCCAAAAGCGTCGATCTGGTCGAGGTCGGCGTTTTGCAGCCGGCCGATCCGTTTCTCGACATTGCCGGCGAGGATCTGCGCCGGCGCATCTTCCTCACCGAGAGCGAGACCGGGCAGGCGCTGTGCCTGCGCCCGGAATTCACCATTCCCGTCTGCCTCGACCATATCGCGAGCCAGGCCGGAACGCCACGCCGCTACGGCTATCTGGGCGAGGTGTTCCGCCAGCATCGCGACGGGTCCAACGAATTCTTTCAGGCCGGCATCGAGGACCTTGGCGATACCGACACTGCCGCGGCCGATGCGCGTCTGGTGGCGGATGCGTATGACCTGCTAACGAAGGCGGTTCCGCAAGCCAGTCTGAAACTGACCATCGGCGACCAGTCCGTGTTCGAGGCGGTGCTCGCCGCACTTGGGCTGCCGCGCGGCTGGCGCATGCGGCTGGCGCGCGCCTTCGGCTCGCACGAAATGCTGGATGCCGCCCTTGCCGATCTCGCCAACCCGCCGCGCAACGGCCAGCTGGCCGGGCCGGTGGCGCTGCTTGCCGTCGATGGCGACGTGGAAGGGCTGACCACACAGATCGCGAAGGGCATGGAGCAGGCGGGACTGCCGCTCTCTGCCGGACGTACGCCAGCCGAGATCGCGCGGCGCCTGATCGAGAAGGTGCAGTTGCGCAGCGTGCGCCTCTCCGACGATGCCTTTGCCGCGCTGAAGACTTTTCTGGCCATCGACACGCCGCTTGCCGGCGCGGCCGACGCGCTGCGCGATTTCGCCAGCGAGGCCGGGCTGGAGCTTGGCGGTGCGCTCGACCTGTTCGCGGAACGCGCGCAGGCGATTGCCGGCCATGGGCTGGCTTCCGAAACCGTGCGCTATGATGCGGCCTTCGGTCGTCCGCTCGACTATTACACCGGGCTGGTGTTCGAGATCGGGGCCGAGGGACCCGATGGTCGTCCGCTCGCCGGCGGTGGCCGCTATGACCGCCTGCTGACGCTGCTCGGCGCGAAGCACGCCATTCCCGGCGTCGGCTTTTCCGTATGGCTCGACCGGGTGGAAGCGCTGAGCGAGGTGCGGGCATGAGCGTGACGCTGGCCATTCCCTCCAAGGGACGCCTGAAGGAAAAGACGCTGGAGATACTGGCCGGGGCCGGCCTTGCCGTCAGCCTGCCCGAGGATGACCGCCGTTACCATGCCCATGTCGAGGGCCGCAGCGACATCGAGGTCGTGTTCATGTCGGCTTCGGAAATTTCGGGCGAGATCGGCAGCGGCGGCATTGATCTCGGCGTCACCGGCGAGGATCTGGTGCGCGAGAACCTGGCCGACTGGGAAAGCCGCGCCGAAATCGTCGCGCGTCTTGGTTTCGGCCATGCCGACGTGGTGGTGGCGGTGCCCGACATGTGGCTCGATGTCGACACCATGGCCGATCTTGACGACGTGGCGGCCGATTTCCGCCAGCGCCATGGCCGGCGGCTGCGTATCGCCACCAAATACTGGCGTCTCACGCAGCAGTTCTTTTCCGGCAAGCACGGCATTCAGGTCTATCGCATCGTCGAAAGCCTCGGTGCCACCGAGGGCGCTCCGGCAGCCGGCTCGGCCGATGTCATCGTCGACATCACCTCCACCGGCTCGACGCTGCGTGCCAATCATCTCAAAATTCTGGGGGATGGCGTGATCCTGCGCTCGCAGGCCTGTCTGGTCGCCTCGCGAAGAGAGCGCCCGGCATCCGACGAGGCGCTGATCCGCGAGATCGCCGCCGCCGTCAGTGCCGCCGTGGGCGAAACCGCATCAGCCTGACCGGCGGCGGTTCAGGAAGAGCGCGCCGCCGCCTGAGATCGCTCAGTTCACATGGGGTGAGTTCCTCATGCGGCAGCGGCCAGACCGGCTGGCTGCTGCCGCAGGAGCAGAATTTCAGGCGCATTCTGATTCCGAACGACAGCGGGATCGGGCTCCCGCCATCCGGGGTCCGCGCCACGGCTGATCGGCTTCCTGATCTTGCTCGCATCAGACCCGCCGGCTCGTGCCTTCTGCGGCAGTCACCTGCCCTGAATGACGCGGATGAACCGGGGGCTCTTGGTGCGGAAATCCTCATAGGTGATGCGGCCGCTGGCGATGCCGTTGAAGGCGCGCGTGCAATAGGTGCGTGCGACATTGCTGCGCGGGCTGACATTCATGATCTTCGCCATCTCCACCTTGCGGGCCGGCGAGGCTCTGGAGGCGCCGCTGTAGCATTTGTTGATCGCGTCCCGCTTCATGGCCGGGCTGCCGCGCACGATCTCCTGTGCCTGTTTGTAGCTCGATTCCGTTACGCAGCCGCCTAGAATGATGCCGGCCGCGATCACAGTGAGCACCCCTCGTATGTGCATGCTGCTCTCCCTCTGTGTGAATGACGCCGGAGAAACTGAAACATGTGGCCGCGCCTGTCAAAGCCGAACCGGCAGGATGCAGCCTCAGGCAACCACCTGCAATTCGGTGACGACGCGGTTCCTGCCGTTGTTCTTGGCGCGGTAGAGCGCGCTGTCGGCTCTGCGAAAGACGCTCTCGAAGCCATCGTCAGACGGAAGCATGATCGCGATTCCGGCGCTTGCCGTTGCCGGAACAGGCCCCTGATCCGTCTGGATCTGGTTGGCCGCGAAGGCAGATCTCACGCGCTCGGCTATCGCAATCGACGACGGCACCGAAGCCTGCCGGATCACCACGACGAACTCTTCGCCGCCCATTCTGGCAGCCAGATCCCCGCGCCGCAGGATGGAACGCAGTTCATGCGCGAACTGGCACAGGATGCGGTCGCCTGCATGATGCCCATACTGGTCGTTTATGGACTTGAAGTTATCGAGATCGAAGACGATTACGGCGTCGCCCGGTTGCAGATGATCCATCTTCAGGCTGTCCAGCAGCGCGCGCCGGTTCAGCGTGCCGGTCAGCGGGTCGGTCCGGGCTTCGATCCGGTGCCGGCGCGCCACACGCGACTGATTGAGCCCGAGCGAAAGGGCGCCGATGCCGGTTATGCCGGCGATGGCCATGATGGCATTGAGGTTTTCCGCCCAGTTGTCGGGCCGGTGATCCAGCGACCATTTTCCGTCCAGCACGAGCACGGCGGCGCAGGCCATGAATGACAGGGCAGTCAGCAGGTAAAGCGCCGTTACGCCGGTGATCGAGGTTGGAGCCTCACGCCGCGCATTCCAGTAGAGCCGGGCTGTCAGCACGATCAGGCTTGCCGCGATCAGATTGTAGAGAGCGATGCCGATCCCTTCGAAGCCCATGACGATGAGCCCGCTTACGGGAACGCTGAGGCACACGAACAGAACTGCCATGGCCGGCCAGTTCATTCGTTTCCCGACGAACAGCCTTGCTGCGGCATAGACGGCGATGAAGCCGGCCGTCTGGAGTGCGAAACCGGAAGCAGTCACGGCCGTGAATTCGAAAGGGATCGTCGAATAGATGACGACGCCGCAGCCCAGCAGCACCATGCCGATGAACCATCCGATCAGGAAACGGTCCATCCTGTTCTGAAGCCACACACTCAGCATCGTCAGGGCAAGCGCGGTCGCACAGATGCCGGCTGCAAAGAACAGCGTGTCCGAATCCATCCCCATTCTGGTCACGCCTCTTGCCGTGGGTCCGATTCCTTGCCCGTAACATAAGGCTGCAGGTGATACGAAAGCGACTACGAGAAGGGTAAACAGAAGGTTACGCGTTCTCGTCCTGTACTGCAATGCCGGGGATAACAGGGCCGAAAACGAGGTTCCCCTGCCGCGACCTCAGGCCGGGCAGGGGAATGGAGTGATCAGAACTTCACCGTCAGGCCGGCGCGGAAGGTGCGGCCGGGTGCCGGCATGTAGCTCTGCGCCAGCGGGTCCAGATAGTAGCGGTCGGTGATGTTGTGCACCGAGGCGTTGAGGATCGTGTCCTCGCGCAGCTTGTAGCTCAGGAACGCATCGAAGACGGTGACAGGGTGATAGTAGAGCTGCGGGGTGGTGTCGCTGCTCTGCCATGGCTTGTCGATCGTTTCGGTCGGACCGGACGTGTAGGTCATGCGACCGCCCACCGTCAGCCTGTCTTCGAAGAAGCGGCCGCCCACGGTCAGGTTCACCGCATATTTCGGCGGGTTCTGGGTGTTGATGTAGGAGCCGACATAGCTGCCGGGCGTGCAGTCCGGCGCATCCTGTGTCTTTACAGAGGCATTCGCCTTATCACGCAGATAGGCGGCGAAGTCCGCATCGCAGGTCTCTGTTCGCAGATAGTAGGTTGCGCCAAGCTCGGCGAAGAAACGACCGTTGTCGTAGTTCGACTGGAATTCCAGACCGCTGGTCTGATAGCTGTCGGCGTTGGAGAAAGTCATCAGTCCGGTGCCGAAGGGGTCATAGTAGCGGACGATGTAGTTCTTCACGTCATTGTTGAAATAAGCGAGCTTGAAGGAGGCTACGTCGCCTTCGGTGATCAGGCTTTCGCGAGTGGTGCTGGCGCCGATCTCGATGGCGCGCGAGCGCTCCGGCTTCAGTCCCGAGGCCGGGTCGACCTGCAACGTGCCGATCGTCGTCTCGAACAGCGACGGCAGGCGATAGCCCTGCGTATAGCTTGCATAGAGGAAGGTCTGCGGCGAAATCTCGTAATTGACGCCGATGGCAGGCGTGAAGCCGCTGGCGTTGTTCGACATCTTCTCGCCGCGGTCGAAACCGACCACCATGTTGGTGTAGCCCGGATTGGCCTCGGCCATGTAGGTGGGCGTGCCGAACTCGTCGAAGGGAATGCCGTCGAACGGGTTGTTGGTGTTGGTGATGACCATACCGTTGTTCAGGCGCGGATCGGTAGCGTCGGTGAACTGGCCGTTTTCGTCCGGCGTCCAGTACATGTTGCCGAAGACCTTGCCGTTGTAGACCGAGACCCACTTTCCATAGACGTTCTCACGGCGGGCCACCGAAGGCGCGTTGCGGTCGTGCGAGGAGTAGCGGCCATAGCGCCCGCCGGCCCAGAACTGCAGGTTCTCGCGAGGCTTGTATTCGAGCTTGCCGGAGAGGTTGACTTCGGTGCGGTAGCCGTCGCGCAGGTTACGGTTGGAGTTCAGGTCGTGTTCGGTGATCACGACTCCGTCCTGCGGGCGGATGTCCTCGTACTGGAATCCGCCGCCGAAATCGAGGGCGAAGGCGCCGGCCTCTGTCTTGAACTCCGAGCGGTTGGAAAGATCGCCGCCGACGCGGGTGTTGTCCATGCGCACCCAGCTGCGGTCGCTGCTGCCATAGACCCATTGCGATTTCGGACCGTTGGTGGCGTTGATCTGATCGCTCTTGGCGCCCGTGGCCCAGAAATTGGCCTTGAAGTCGATCAGGTCATTGTCCTTCGGGTCGAACGAGTAGCGCGCCGAGGCCGAATTGATGACCATGCTGCCGACCGGATACTGATAGACGCCGCCGGTGCCGAACCTGAAAATGTCGGAAGGCATGATCTCGCCGAACTCGCCGTCGAAATAGCGGTAGCTGAGTTCCAGCTGCTGCTCGTCGGTTGGCTTGATGGTGGCCTTCAGCAGAGCCGACTCGGTGCTGACCGAGGTGTTGAGAACCTCTTCGCCGGCCATGTAGGACTTGGCCACGGTATTGTTCTCATAGCCCCATTTGTCGAATTCGCGATATTTTTCGCGTCCATGCTTGCCCGCGAAGTAATTGCCCTGATTGCGGCGCGCATAGGCTGCCACCAGATCGATATGGTCGCTGGTGAAGGCTGCCGCCACGCTTCCGGACTTGGCTTTGGAATCGAAGAGATTGGGGCGGCTGTCATGGGGCGTGGTGGCAAGTTCGCTGCTGCTTCCCAGATATTCGGGCCGGTAGGCCTGCTTCACGCCGTTGTCCCACAACTCGCCCTTCAGGCGCACGCCCCAGTTCTTACCGGGCTTGATGATGTCTTCGGGGCGAAGCGTCGTCATGTTGACGGTGCCGGCGATCGCGCCTGCGGCCGAAGGAGACAGGCCCGGACCCTTGGTGATGGTCACGTCGCTGATGAGGTCCGGATCGAAATAGCTGCGCTGCTGCGTGCCAGCATAGCCGCGATAGACATTGAGCGACTGCTGGGAGCCATCGACCGTGACGGCAACGCGGCTCTGACCCTGCAACCCGCGAATGTTGACGTCGACACCGCCGCCATTGCGGCTGTCTCCCACCTGAACACCCGGCTGGCCCCTGAGCATGTCGGAAGGG
>Ga0265293_10006004_pt1 | contig 19770 bp, 13 predicted proteins | sample Munlanlewell138R_FD_192505 | JGI IMG/M metagenome (GOLD analysis project Ga0265293, IMG submission 192505) | Leachate microbial communities from a municipal landfill in Southern Ontario, Canada - Leachate well 138R | ecosystem: Engineered > Solid waste > Landfill > Unclassified | place: Canada... | reverse complement strand
CGAGAATATCTAACCCTGTAGGATCATCTATTATATTTCTTTCTTTATCCATAGAAATAGTATTTAAAAGTTATCTCTTTTCTATTACTTTATCTACTAATCCATACTCTTTAGCCTCCTGTGCAGTAAAGTACTTATCCCTATCTGCATCTTTCTCTATCTGCTTTACACTCTTCCCTGTTTGTTTTGCTAACATCTTGTAAAGTTGTTCCCTTATCTTTAAAATCTCTTGAGCCTCTATAGCTATATCACTAGCTTGACCCTCTACTCCACCTAATGGTTGGTGTATATGTATCTTACTATTTGGTAATGCAAATCTCTTACCCTTTGCACCATGTGTAAGTAAGAAAGAACCCATAGATGCTGCAAGACCTACTGCAATAGTTGAGACATCACATTTAATGTAATTCATAGTATCTAGTATAGCCATACCAGCATTAATAACTCCTCCAGGAGAATTGATAAACATTTGGATATCTGCATCTGCATTTTCTTTCTCTAAGAATAGTAACTGTGCAACTACTGTATCTGCCATTCCTGTTTCTATTGCTCCACTTAGAAAGATGATTCTATCTTTTAAAAGTCTAGAGTATATATCATATGCTCTCTCCCCCTCCCTATCTTTTTCAATAACCATTGGTATTAAAAGTGACATGTTTTTAAGAGTTAAATCTTAATTATGTTCATCTAAGAACTCTTTACCTAAAACCTCTTCTATAAACATCTTAAAACCTTTCTCTTTCCTCTCTACATTTTTAATATACTCTCTCCATTGAGGATTACTAAAGATACTCTTATCTGCTGTAGGTTGGCTAGCCTTAATACCCTCAATTTTTTTCTCTAACTCTTTGTCTGTAATCTGTATCTCCTTCTCTTTTGAATAGAGGTTAAGGAAGGTATCTGCCTCTAGTGCATCTTTAGCATCCTTGAGCCAAAGCTCTCTCATTTTCTCTATTGTAATACCGTTAGCTTTTAAGAAATCCTCTATCTTAATATCTCTATTTTTCATATCTTCACTGAAAGCTTTCTCTCTCTCTGAAGCTTCAAAATTAATAGCTGGTTGTGGTATAGAGATTTTTGATATTTCAATACCCTCTCTAAGAGCTTGATCTTGTAACTGATGTAATTGATAGTGATCCTTTTGTGTTTGTAATGCTTCCTTAATCTTTACTTTTAATTCTGCTAAATTCTTTACATCCTTTACATTAATTAATTTCCCTATCTCTACTGCCCATTTATCATTAATCTCTTTCTCTTTTGTTTTCTGCGAACTCTTTAATTCACTTAAAGCCTCTTCTATTTCTTTATCTTCAACTTCTAATTTCTCCTTCTTGATCTTTATCTTACTAATATTGCCTAATTTAAAAGTAGGCATAGTGGTTACTGTTACAGTGAAAGTAACATCTAAACCATCTAGAATTTTAGGAAGCTCCTTATACTCAGGTGGTGCTATTGGTTCTAGTTGCTCTTTGTTAAGTGCTGTGTTGATGTAAAGAGGTGCTAGTTTTTCGAATGTCTCGAACTTAACTACATCCTTTATCTCACTATTTATCATGTCAGAGGGCACTTTCCCTTTTCTAAACCCTTTTATATCAGTATCTTTAGCATGTTCTTTAATTAAAAGATCATATGAATGTTTAAAATTATCTGCAGGTATAGTTAAGGTAAATTCAAAGGTATACTCATTTATATCTTTCTTTTTGTAAAAATCGTCCATTAGAAAACATTTAATATTATTTAAGAAGTATTGAATTTTATGTGTTTTTGTACAATTTGTCCAGTTTTGCAACAATTACTAATCTCTGATCTGCACTCCAAAGAGGTGTACATGTAATTAAGGTAAGTCTGTAATCATCAAAGTTTTGTAGTATAGAGATGTCATTTTTCTCAACAACCTTTGTATCTGTAATTATATATGTAAAAAGATTATCTAGCTGCTCTACTACTATCTTATCCCCTACTTTCACCTTATCTAAATTAAAGAATGTATCTGTGCTAGGAGGAAGTTTTGCATATCTATGACCAATGATTACACTGTTACCTTTCTGACCGGGGAAAGAGGATACTGGGAAATGCCAAAACCCTATATCCATTGTATTAGCATCTAAGCCTTCATATATTAAGCCCTCTACATCTATTGAACTAATCTTTAGATTTGTATTTTGTTGCTCTAAGATTTTCTCTGTTAATTGTAAATCAGATGAGAGACTCTCTTCAATACTTTTCTGTGTACTACTGGTATCTGACATCCCAATTACTTTATCTTTTGTGGGCGAAAGGGTTGTTAAAAATTGGAAGGTAAACTCCTCTGTACTTCTCTGTACATTAAATCTTTTTATAGGTCCTATGAGTTTGTTGTAATTAGGGTAAAGAATGAACAGAAAAAGAGGTATTAAGAATATACCTAAAAGTATTGATGTTAGAGTTATTTTCAGTATCTTTATATTTCTCATATATTTATATTATATATTTTTCTTGCACTCTTTAAAATTTTATTCTATCCTATTCTATCAGAGTATATAAATTTTAATATAGGTTGGTGTGGCTAAAAAGAAAGATATTAAAAATACTACCCAAACAAATGTTGTAAAGCAACAAAAAGAAGAAAATATGAAAAGTAAAGTTGAGATAAAGAAGCCTGAGAGAAATAGTCAGGAGAAGATATCTCGATTAGTAGGCTCCATATTTATTGGTCTTGGAGTCTTACTTGTAGCCTTTGGAATATACTCCTTTATTAGATTCCGTGAGGAGCCTGTATTGGATATAGATTTAGAGGCGCCTGTATTAACAGAGGTTACATCATTAACAAGTGGAGATAAGATTCAAGTAAGAGGAGAAGCCCCTATGTATGATGATGTATATATTTATATAAACGATGTTAAAGTTGGAAGTAGTAAGGTTGGAGAGGATGATAATTTCTCATATGAATATGTAGTAGATGAGCAAGGAGAGTACTCTGTAACTGTTGCAGGTGTTAAGGGGTTTCCTAATCGTGTAATGGGTCCTAGAAGTGAAACTAAGATTGCAACAGTTGATTGGACAGATCCTGATGTAGATTCAGTTACATTGAAATATGGAGAAGAGACAAACAAAGATACTTTTGTAATGGCCGGTGTATCTGAGCCTTTAAGTACTATTACTGTTAAAAGAGGTATTCTTAGCTACAGCACTATTGCTAATGCACAGGGTGAGTACAGGTTAGAAGGGATAGAGCTTGAAGAGGGGAAGAATGTATTTACAGTAAGTATTAAAGATCAAGCAGGTAATGAAGTTACCTTAGAAGAGAAAGTACGTGTTACCTACTCTCCAATGGGAGATATAAATGGGGATGCGGTTGTAGATGGTAATATTCCTCAAGCATCTGGAGAGTTTGATACCTTAATTGGTAATCAGATAATGATGATGTTTGGAGCTATTGCCTTGGTAGCATTTGGTTCTAGTATGGTAGTAATGTATAACAAGAGGAGATAATCAAACTTTTGTAACATTTAAGAGGGGCATATGCCCCTCTTTTTTATGTATAATGGTCTATGAAAAAAATAGTTTATATATTTCTCTTCCTAATTTTCCTTTCCCCTACCTTTCTTTACGCACAAGATTCAGTAGAATCCTTTAAGGGAACTGTAGAGGAAATATTTGAAGTACCATGCTCAGAGATTTTTGAAGATGAGTATCTCTGTTTTGAATACTTAGTAAATATTAAAGAGAGAGGAGAAAGTGTAAGAACAATACCATCTATGTCAGATGGCAATGAATCAAAGTTTGTTGTTGGGGATAGGGTGTATGTAGCATATTCAACTAATGATCTTGAGTTTGAAAGTTGGAGTATAACAGGGTTTGTAAGAGAGGGCTCTATACTTATCATATTAATAATATTTGCAGTAGTAGCTATTTTGGTTGGTAGAAGACAGGGCTTAGGATCTTTAATTAGTCTTGGTATTACGATCTTCCTTCTATATCTATGGGCAATACCAAAAATACTAAATGGTGGAGATATTTTACTTATAGGTGTAGCTACTGTATGTATCTCTTTAATATCCATTATGTATATATCCCATGGCTTTAATATGAAGAGTAACATTGCTGTATTTTCTACATTGGTAGGAATACTCATTGTAGCTATCTTTGCTAAACTTTTTATTGGTATGGTAAGAATAGATGGTTCTGGAAGTGAAGAGGCTTTTCTTCTACTAAGCCAAACAGGTGGTAGTATTGATTTATCTGCAGTATTTTTTGTAAGTATATTAATAGGTGCTATGGGAGTACTAGATGATGTAGTAATGAGTCAGGTCTCTGCCATTAAGGAGCTATATATTGCAAACCCCACTCTCTCAAGAACTAAACTCTTCTCCCAATCTATGAATATTGGTAGAGATCATCTCTCCTCGATGGTAAATACCCTTTTTATTGCATATGCAGGCTCTAGCTTTGCACTTGTAATGCTACTAACATACAACAGTGGAGGAATAGGGAATATATTACAAGCAGATGTAATCGCAGAAGAGATTGTGAGAACCCTTTCTGCGAGTATTGGAATCCTTCTAATTGTACCTATTACATCCTTTATAGCTGCACATTTGATATCTTTAGATAGAAGTAAGTCCTAGATAGTGCATAGATTTGTTGGTATAATAACAGTATTAATTAATATATCTTATATATGGCAAAGATTTTAAATATGGATTCTAAAAGTGGAAAGAAAGCAGAAGAGAAGAAAAGTTTTATAAAAGAGCTTCAACAGGTAGAGAAGTATAGGAGAAAGGAGAGTGAGAAAAAACCTACAGTAGTAATAGAGCTTTCTTGGAAATTAATTCTATTAATTACCTTAATACTATTAATTATTTTCCTAGGTCCTCAACTATTAACTGTCTTTATATTCCTCTTTACAGGTTTTGTATTTATGTCTGCAGCACGTCCAATTGTAACCTTTCTTATGTCTAAGAAAGTAAGTAAGGGAATAGCTGTCTCATTAACATACCTATTAGGTATACTGTTAATATCAGCAGTAGTAGCAATTGTAGTTATCCCTTTTATTAATCAAATAGATGGATTAGTGAAAGCAGTTCCTGGGTGGATAGATACATTAATATCTAATATTGAGGATTTTTCAATATTAGGATACTCCTTTGATTCTTCATCAGTAAACAAATTTATTACAGATGGTTTAGAAAAGATTACACTTTTTGATAGTTTTGAGAATATTGCAAGCACTGTAGGCTCTGTATTTAGTTCTACAGCCCTACTCTTTGCTTCTATTATTTTCTCAATATACTTAGTATTAGATCATGACAATGTATTAGAATTGGGATTGGTAAGGATAACTTCAGATGTAAAGAGAAAAAGAGTAAAAGAATTAATATTGGAAGTAGAGCATAAGCTTGGTAGATGGCTATTAGGTCAAGCAGTTGTAAGTAGTATTGCTGGTATTACAATGGGTACAATCTTAAGCATTATGGATATTCCATTCGCACTCCCTATGGGTGTATTTGTAGCTTTAATGTCCGCTATTCCTACTTTAGGTGCAACACTCTCTGCAATCCCTCCTCTGTTTATTGCACTGGTAGTTAAAGGACCAATTGCTGCAGTAGTAATATTGGTATCATTTTTCATATATCAACAGATTGAAAACAACTTTATAATTCCCAAGGTTATGGGTAATGTAATGGGACTTCGCCCTATCTTCATTATGTTTGCAGCAGCTGTATTCTTCATCCTTTTAGGAGTATGGGGAGCAGTATTAGCTGTACCCTCCGTCGTTATCCTTCGCATTTGCTATGAGTTCTATATAGATTTGCAAAAATTAAAAGCTAAAGGTAGTATTTAGTTAAGATAAAATTACTGCCCAAGAGATGTCATCTACTGCTACAAAAATCAATAGGCTTGTATATTACTGGGAAGATTTCCAGTCTAAAAATCTCAAAGAGTCTTCTGTGGGTAGAAAAGGGCTTAGTCTTTTCCAACTAAAAGATATGGATATCCCTATCCCTGAATTCTTTGCACTCTCTTCTAGGGTATATGATAAATTTGTATCCCAAACACTTCTAAAAAACTCAGAGAAACTTCTAGAGGGAGGGAAAAATCCTGAAGACTCTGAGGTATTACAATCATTCCTTAAATCAGAATTTGATGATGAAGTAATTGAAGAGCTACTCTCTGCTTACACTAGACTCTCTGGATTTACCGATGCTTGGGTATCTGTAAGATCATCTGTAGTGTTTCCATCCTCTCCTGAGGTTTCATTTAGTGGAGTGTTCTCTACGGAGTTAAATGTAAGAGGTTTGAAGAATTTAATAGACTCTATTAAAAGAGTATATAGCTCTCTGTATACAGATGATGTTGTTGCATATGCAAGCTCTAAGGGAGTTAATCTTGCTGATGTTAAACTCTCCATTGTAGTTCAAAAGATGATTCAGGCAGAGGTCTCAGGAGTAGCATTTACTGTAGATCCAATAACTCAAGATTCTACTAAGTTAAGTATAGAGGCAATATTTGGATTAGGAGATACAATCTCTTTAGGTGAGTTAACACCAGATACATATCTTTTAGAGAAGAAAGAACTTAATGTATTAGAGAAACATATATCTCCTCAAGAGTGGATGAAGGTAAGAATGTTAAGCGGTTCTAGAGGTAGTAGCGGTGTAGAGAGGATTAAGATATCTAATAACTGGAGTCATAGGCAGAAGCTTGAAGATAAATATTTAAAAGAGATTTCTAAGATTGCTTTAATAGTTGAGAACAAGCTTAGACAGGCTCAAAATATTGAATGGGTACTAGCAGGAGGAAAGGTATGGGTTTTACAAAGTAAAGATTTGTACGAGAGAACTGCAGAAAGTACTCTCACCGTTGTTGATAGTAGAGATTTTGATACATTGGCAGAGGTCTTAAAATTAAGCATAGATAAATACTCAGGCTTAGGGATGATTGAGAGTAAGGCAGTAGAGCATGCTAAACGTATTGTTCAGAGTAATAAGCATGAATATGATTCAGTAACTGCTAAATTAATAGGTATTGCAAAGAAGGAGACTTTACAAACAGCAAAGGTTGAAAGTAGCTCCCTAGCATCTACAAAAGAAGATCTATTAGTATCAGGCATAGGGGCTAGCTTTGGTCAGATTGTAGGAAGGGCAGTAGTGCTAGAGAAAGATAAAGATATACCGATAAGTAAGAACGACATACTAGTTATTAGAGAGTACGGCTCAGAGATGGAGTCTTTAATAGTACAGGCAGGTGGTGTAGTAATGGATACAGGAGGGCTTACAAGTGATACCGCTATTCTGTGTAGAGAGTTTGATATACCTGCTGTTGTAGGTACACAGAAGGGCTCTCATGTGATAAAAGATGGTGATATTATCAGACTCGATGGTAATGCAGGTACTGTATACAAAGAGAGAGGTAAAGAAATAAAGGAAACTCTTAATGCTCCTAAATCAGAAAATATTCATCCTGTTGTAGAGGCATATAAAGAAGAGAATCTCTCTGGTGTAGATTTACTTAGGAATGAAAATATTGAAGTTAAAGATGAAGATAAGAGTATATCAGAGCTTAAAATACCTAAAGATTTCTCCCTTACTCCTTCTGCTACAAAGGTCTTTATCAATCCCACTGTCAAACCTTCTGAGTTAATCGACTATGTAGGTAATTCTCATGGTCTTGTATATATTGATTTAGATAGATTAATGATTAATCAGGGTAGACATTTACTTGCATTTGTTGAGGACAAAAAGTATGTACAGTACTCTAAAGAAATATCAGAGAAGATCTGTGAATATATTGACTTAGCACAAGGTAACCAGGTACTCCTCTCTATTGGCTCTTCTACTGTAGGAGAGTTTAGAGCATTAACTAGAGGTAAAGATTTTGAGGATAAGGGGTTGGAGGATTCGGTACACGGCTTACCCCACTACGTTAGCAATAGAGAGTTACTTAGAAGAGTATTAATGATAGTAAGAAGGGTTAGGAATGTATATAAAAAGAGGAATATGGATATTGCAATACACTCCCCTATGAATGGCCCCCTTATGAATGATTTTAAAAAGAGTGTATCTGCTGCTGGTTTAAGAAGAACCTCTACATTCAAAATATTTGCTGTAATAGATAGTCCTACGGAAGTAATCTTAGCAGATGAGATCTTAGATACAAAGATAGATGGTTTAGTTTTGAATATGCCAAGGGTAGTAAGAGTAATGCAAGGTTTTGATATGAATGATTCAAAAGCTAAGTATAACTTAGGGGTAAACAGCGCATTTAAGATAGTGGATGCAATATCAGATATTACTAGAAATACACCAAAGCAACTCATTGTAATGGCAGAGAACAGTAAAGATTTAATAAAGTACTGTGTCCAAACAGGTGTATACGGAATATCTGTTAGCTATTCCGACATTAAAGAGAGTAGAAAACTTGTATCTGATGAAGAGGCAAGAGTAATACTTTCTAAAAGATAGAGTCATTGATCACCTATAGTTTTCAGTATAGAATCTCTTGTATAATAGCGTATGGCAATTAAAGAGACTCCAATGATGAGTCAGTATTTGAAATTCAAAAAACAGTATCCTGATAAGATTGTTCTCTTTCGTATGGGAGACTTCTTTGAGACTTTTGGAGATGATGCTAAGATAACCTCTAAGGTATTAAACATTACCCTTACTGCAAGAGATAAGAGTAAAAATCCTACTCCATTGGCTGGATTTCCTCACAAAGCATTAGATCAATATCTTCCAAAGTTAATTAATGCTGGTTACTGTACAGTCATAGTAGATCAACTTGAAGATCCTAAACTTGCTAAAGGTATTGTAAAAAGAGGTGTAACTAGAATAGTTACTCCTGGTACATTAGATGGTGATAATGCTAATACAGTAAAGAATAACTACTTAGTATCGTTTTACTTAGAGAAGAAAAATCTCGGAGTATCCCTGTGTGATGTATCTACAGGAGAGCTACTGTATATACAAACAGAGAATAGTGAGAAGAATATCGAAGCTATGCTCTCTTCATATGATCCTGTTGAAATACTTCTAATAGAGGATGAGAGAGAGCTACACTTTCCTAATTACCCTGTACAGTTTGTAGGGAAAGGTTTAAAGAACAAGGAGTATGTAAAAAAGATAGTGGCAGATTTTTTTGAGATTAAGAATCTTGAATCATTAGGTTTACAAGACCAAAACGTTTCTGTAAGTGCAATGGCGATGGTAATTGAGTATGTAAAAGATACTCAACTGATGAATCCTAAGCATATACAGAAACCTAAGAGAGTTAATCTCTCAGGTAGTATGATTCTTGATAGAGCAACTATTAGAAATCTAGAATTAGTAAGTAATGCATACCGTGGAGATATCTCTAACTCACTTTTCTCTGTAATTGATTACAGCTCTACTCTAATGGGTAAAAGATTACTCTACTCATGGATACTTAATCCATTAATAGAAAAAAAAGGTATAGAGGAAAGATTAGAGGTAGTAGATATACTTCTAAAGAGTGGTAAAAGGATAGAGGAAGTAAGGAAGAGTCTTACTGAGATAAATGATATAGAGAGGATTGTAGGAAAGATAGGGCTTGGTAGAGCTAACGGTAGAGATATAAAAGCACTGCAGATATCTCTAGAGAACATCCTTAAGCTAAGAAAAGATCTGTCAGATATACCACAGCTATCAAGTAGATTTGATATATACTGTGAACTGTTAGAAAGAGTAATTGCTGAAATAGATGAATGTATTGTAGATTCTCCCCCTACCACTATCTTAGAAGGAGGAATAATTAAGAGCTCCTTTAATAATGAAATAAAAGAGCTAAGGGAGCTCTCTGGTGATAGTAAGGGATGGATAAAGGAGTTTGAGGAAAGAGAGAAGAAAGAAACAGGTATATCTTCTCTAAAAATAGGTTTTAATAGAGTCTTTGGATATTACATAGAGGTAACTAGAACACATCAGGATAAGGTTCCAGATAGATATATTAGGAAACAAACATTGGTTAACTGTGAGAGATATATTACTGAAGAACTAAAGAGTAAAGAGAGTATAATTTTAACTGCACAGGAGAAACTCTCTGAGCTAGAGTATGAGATATTTACACAGTTAAGAGATTCATTAGTAAAAGATATACCACAACTACAAGAGCTTTCTAAAGATATTGCTAAGTTTGATGTCCTATGTGGTTTTGCATATCTTGCATATTCAAAGAATTATAGTAGACCTAAACTACATGATATGGGTGAGGCTAACGGTGTAATAGATATACAGCTTGGTAGGCATCCAATAGTAGAAAGTATCTCTGAAGATGATTTTATCTCAAATGATACATATCTAGATTACAATGAATCCTCAATGGCTATCCTTACCGGTCCTAATATGTCTGGTAAGTCTACATATATAAGGCAGGTAGCAACAATTGTTTTACTTGCTCAAATAGGTTGTTTTGTACCCGCAAAGAGTATGGAGCTTTCTCTTGTAGATAGAATATTTACTCGTGTAGGGGCATCAGATGATCTCTCTAGGGGTAGAAGTACCTTTATGGTAGAGATGGATGAAGCAGCTAATATTGTAAACAATGCTTCTAAGTACAGCCTCATAGTGCTAGATGAGGTAGGAAGAGGAACAAGTACATATGATGGTGTAAGTATTGCATGGGCATTAGCAGAGTTTCTTGTTAAGGATATTAAAGCTAGAACACTATTTGCTACCCATTACCATGAGCTACTAAAACTATCAGAAAAGATATCAGGTAAGGTAAAGAACTTTAATGTATTAGTAGAAGAAGATCTCGAAGAGGGTACTGTAATATTTCTTAGAAAGATTGTAGAGGGAGGAACTGATAGAAGTTACGGTATATATGTTGCTAAGATGGCAGGATTACCAGAGAAGTTAATAAAGAGAGCAAATGAAATATTAGAAAGTTTTGAACAGGAACAGATGTTTACTAAGGAGAGTAATCTAAGAGAGAACGGTATTCTAAATGTAAAAGATTCTAAAGTAGAAAGTGTGAAGAATGGATATCAGTATCCCCTATTTCTTGCAAAAGATTCTGAGATAGAGAAAGATATTCAAGCTATTGATATTGATAACCTAACTCCACTAGAGGCATTAAATAAGATATCACAGTGGAAGAAAAAGGTTTAAGAATCTATATAGTATCCCTTCTTATATCTATTTTTTATAATCGTATATCCTGTTGTATATTTTATCTTCCTTCTTAATCTGCTTATTATCATAATTAAGCATTTCTCTTTTAAAGATGTATTTAAACAATCTATTAAATCCTCCTTACTACGATATGTATTACACTTTATTAAGCACTCCATTATCTTAGTCTCAAAAGTATTAAGAAAAATCCTCTTCCCAGAGATATATACAGTGTTAATACTTGTATCCAGGTAAATATCATTCTTAGAGTATATTTCTAAGATTTGTTTGTTACTATCTTCTTCCAAGACACTTCTAAATACAATTCAAAAGCCGTATATATTACGGTTAAAGATATAGTTTGAAGTATTAGAAAGTATTGCTAGTTTTCTTATTTAGAAGAGTTTTGATTTAACAGGAAGTTATATCTTTACTAATAAATAACAGGAAAAGTATACAGATATTACCCAATCCTTCCTATGACATCCTCTTTCTTAATTTGGAAGCTCTCCTTTGTATTCATATTCTTTAACTGTATTAAACCACTCTTTACTTCTTCCTCTCCCATTACTATAACCCAAGGTATACTCTTTTTACTTGCATACTTTAATTGCTTACTTAGTTTTGTAGCTGTTAATTGCATCTGAGTATTAAGACCTAAAGATCTAAGATACTGTGTAAGTAAAAGAGTCTCCTTATACAGTTTACTGTCCATTAATGTTACAAAGATATCAGTATCTGTCTCTAAATCAGGTAATAAATTGTATGTATTTAGGTAATCTAGGGTTGTTACATCTCCCCATCCTAATCCAAATGCAGGTAGTTTTCCTTCGTTAAATATCTCAAGTAAATCATCATATCTACCTCCACCAAAAAGAGCCCTAGGGTTCTCTTTACTACCAATATCAAACATCTCTATTACAGTTCCTGTGTAGTATGCTAAACCTCTTACAACATATGGGGCAAATGAGATATTGGTTATAGATAGCTCCTTAGCAAGATTAAAGAGTGTTAGTAACTCCTTAGCACCTTTTGAATCTTCAATGATCTTTTCAAGATCCTCTATCTCCCAACTTAGAAACTCTACTAGCTTATCTATTTGAATATCACTTAACTCTATCTCCTTAAGATACTCTTTAAATATATCCTTAGGTATCTTTAAATAGTTATCTATAGCTTTTGTAACTAATGCTCTCTTCTCTTGTTCTAACTTTAGTATGCTATCGAATAGATATTCAAGTAAGTATCTATTACTAATCTTTAGTTCAAAGGTATTCAAAGGAGCCTTTAGCTCTTTCATTACACTCATTACGAATTGAATAATTTCTATCTCTGCCTCTACTGTAGGTATGCCAAGTATATCTATATTTAATTGGAAGAACTCCCTATTCCTACCCTTTTGAGGTTTTTCGTATCTATAGAAAGGGCCAATGTTAAACCACCTTATCGGTAATGTAAGCTCATTTTTCTTTGCAGCGATAATTCTAGCTAAGGAAGGAGTCATTTCTGGTCTAAGAGCTATCTCTCTATCTCCTTTATCAGTAAAACTAAATAACTGGTTATTAGCAATCTCATCCCCTGATTTAACTCTATAAAGATTTGCATCTTCAAGTAAGGGAGTATCATACTCCTCATATCCAAAGCTCTTTGCTACTCTCCTCCATATGTTAAAGAGATAGTTTCTCTTAATCATATCCTCAGGGTATCTGTCTACTGTTCCTTTATAAGGTTGTGTATTTAATTTTTTATTATTCATAATCCATTATTATATCATTAAGATTTTGTAGTAGAAAGGATTGTTTTAGAATGTAGTATTAAGTTGAAAACTGTTCCTAAATAATATATATTTAGAGAGTAATATCATTACTAAAAATACTTTCCTATGAAATACAGTATGTCTGTTCCAAAAAGTAGAAGATATGGTAGAAAGGGTGTTAAGAGAAACACCCCTACATCGTTAAATAGGTTTAATAGGGTGAAGAAATATAACAGTAGGAATGTTAAAAGAAAGACGATAAAAGGTACTGGAGGAAGTTTCTTTAGTAAGAGATTTGATAAGGTAAAGATGAGAAAGATTGCATATATTACATTAGGTATAGGATTCTTTTTAGTATGTGCTGCATTAATAGGTGTAGGTATATATCTAAAAGGGTTACAGAATTCCCTGCCTGAGCCAGATAAGCTTGTAGAGAGAAGCTCTGATCAGAGTACTCAGATATTTGATAGAAATGGTGTCTTACTTTATAGAGTATACGGTGATCAAAATAGAGAGTTTGTATCTATAGATAAGATTCCTGAACATACTAAATGGGCATTACTTGCTGCAGAGGATATAGAATTCTATCAGCATAAGGGACTAGACTATGGAGGTATCCTTATGTCTGCTGTTCAGAATCTTCGTAGTGGTACTATTCAAAGAGGTGCAAGTACAATTACTCAACAGTTAGTAAAGAATACAATCCTTTATGATGTTTTAGGTGATAAAGCGTATGAGCAGAAATACTCTAGAAAGGTTAAAGAGGTTCTGATTACAATGCAGGTAGAACAGACTTTTACTAAAGATCAGATCTTACAAATGTATATGAATGAGATTCCTCTAGGAGGAGTTAATTACGGTTTTCAAGCAGCTGCTAGAGCATACTTTGGTAAGGATGTGTCTGAGTTAACCCTTGCAGAGAGTGCATTAATTGCCGGCCTTATACAAAGTCCTGGTAGATACTCCCCACTTTTTGGTACAGATCCAGAGATGGCAAAAGGTAGACAAACATATGTATTAAATCAAATGCTTAAGCATAAATCATTAACAGGGGTAACTGCAGAACAGATAGAGGATGCTAAGAATGAGGAGTTGGTGTATAGCACTAAGAAGATAGATATAAAAGCACCTCACTTTGTCTTCTACGTTAAACAGCAATTAGAGAGTGAGTTTGGAGTAGATCGTGTTGAGAGGGGTGGTCTTAAAGTAACTACTACACTTGATTACTCTGTTCAAGAGATTGCAGAGGATGAGGTAAGGAATGGTATAGCAAAGAATGGTCTTAGATATAATGTTAATAACGCAGCTGCTGTTGTAATGGATCCTAATACAGGAGAGGTTCTCTCCATGGTAGGCTCTATCGATTACTGGAATATTGATGATCCAAAGGTAGATGGTAATGTGAACATTACAACAAGTAATAGACAAGTAGGCTCATCTGCAAAACCGTATGTATATCTCGCTGCATTCTCTAAAGGATACGGTCCATGGACATTAGCTCCAGATATAAAGATGTCTTTTGGTAATTACAGTCCTAATAACTGGGATAAAGGGTTTGAGGGTATTGGTACTGCTAGAAGAAACTTAGGAAGGTCTAGGAATCTTCCATCTGCATATACTTTACAGTTAGCAGGTATTGATACTTTCTTGCAGACTACAGATAAATTAGGTATTACAACTTTAAAGAATAAGGCTGATTACGGATTAGCGTTAGCTCTTGGTGCAGGAGAGATGAAACTGATTGAGCATACTGCAGCGTTTGGTGTATTTGCTAATGAAGGTGTAAAAAATGAAACTGTTTCTGTACTTAAGGTAGAAGATTCTAAGGGCAATGTATTAAAAGAGGTAACTGAATTTAAGGGCAAGAGCGTTATTGATGAGAAAGAAATATATCTTCTTAACTATATAATCTGTGATTTAGGTGGGTTTGGAGATAGAATTGGTGGAGCGTATACAAGAGTTAAGGGTGTGAATGTATGTCTTAAAACTGGTACTACGGATGGCCCTAAAGATTTAACCTCTGTAATGTATCACAAGAACTTAGTAGTAGGAATATGGGCTGGGAATAATAACAATGTAGTCACTCCTGGTGGATGGGGAGTATCTATTCCTTTACCAATTGCTCACGGTATTGTTAATAGATTGGCAGATAGATATCCAGTAGAAACATTTACAAGACCATCAGGTATACTCTCGACTTCTGTATGTACCGATACAGGAGCTATTCCTGCAGAGGGTGTAGATTGTGAGAAGGAAGCTACTGTATATATCGCAGGTAGGCCACCACAAACAGATAGTAGAGAGGTTATAGATATATGTACTGCTAATGGCCTTATACCTACAAACTTAGCACCTGCAAAGCAGTATGGTCTTGTTACTCCAAAAGTATATATGACATTTAAGCTCGAGAATGCTCAACAGAGAGAGACATATGAGAAATATCTTGTAGGTGATGGCTCTGTATATATGTTTGAAAAGCCCGCAAGTGGAGTATGTCCATTACCTTTGGGTCCAGACAATGCACCAATAGTTGAGATAGAGAAGCCTATTACAGGCTCTCAATTTAAGCAGAGTGAGAGTATGGAGATTAAGGGTGTTGTTAGATATTTAGAATCTATTTCTGAGTTTAATATTCTAATAGATGGTACTCCTATATCATCAACTACACTCTCAAATGGACAGTTCTCAGTTACATATGCCCTCTCTGGATTGTCTATAGGGAATCATACTTTAACGGTCAATGCTAAGGATAATTATAATAAGACGGCGACTAAGAGTGTGTCTTTTGCTGTCACTGCTCCTGATGTATCTGTAGTTCTCACTAAACCAAGCTCTGGATTTAAAGTGAGCTCTTTTCCTGTACAGCTAGAAGCAACAGTAGCAGGAATAACACCTAGTAAGGTAGAGTTTACAGTCTCAAAAGTTGGAGGTATATACTCTAAAAACTTAGTAGATAGCAATGGAAGTAACGGATGGAGTCAGTTATGGAATCAAGATGCTTTGGTAATATCAGGAGATTACTCTATAATAGCGAAGGCTTTCTTAGGCAGTAAGTCATATCAGAGTACTCCTGTTAATATCTCTTATTAACTCTCTTTACTATTTTCTCTCTTATCTTTTCAAACTCACTGTCACTTAATGTTTTATCTTCATGCTCTACTGTTACCCTTACAGTAATACTCTTATTTCCCTCCTCCTTGGCATATATATCTATACACTCTAAGGTTGCTATCTTCTTATCTCTATTTACAGTATCTAAGATAATCTTCTCTATATCTTTGTACTTAACATCACTACTTACATTAAATGTGATATCTTGTGTAATTGGTGGATATTTAGAGATACTGTATGTACTTTTTCTCTTACCCTCTAACTTACTTAAAGCTTCTAAATTAATCTCCAATGCCCCACTATACTTAGGTAATTTAAAATTACTGATTACATCACCACTTAACTCCCCTACTATTCCTAATATACTCTCTTTATGTACAATGAAAGCACTAGCTTTAGGATTAAATGTCTCTAATAGGTTACTAATCCATATTGGCAAATCTCTCTCTGTACTATCGCTTACTAAGTTATACTCAATATCATCTACAGCAAGAGTATCAAGTACCTTCTCTAAATATCTCTTTGTTTGATAGTATGCACTACCATCGAATATATTCTCTTTGGTAGTGAAAAGTAAAGACATATTCCACTGCTCCTTTGGTAATTGAAATCTATCCATATTTGTATTCTGATGAGCAATATTAAACTCATACATACAGAAGGTAGGAATATTTCTCTGTATATTCTCCTGTGCTTTTGAAAGCATAGAGGTAAGTAGAGATGTTCTCATAAGGGAGAGCTCAGGGGAAATAGCGTTGCTTATACTGTAAGCTAGATTTGGATCCTGATTAGATCTCTCTATTAGATTTTTACTTACAAAGCTATATGTAATTATCTCATTAGCTCCTGAGTTACTTAATATATTTCTAATATCACTTTTCAAGCTAACAATTTTATTCCTCCTAGTAGCCTTAACCTCTCTTTTTGGAAATACCGGAGCTATATTCTCATACCCATATATTCTTCCAATATCCTCATGGATATCTTCTGGGATAGTAATATCTGTTCTAAATGTAGGAGCAGTTACAGTAAGAAAATCATCTTCCTTCTTACTCTCATGTACTGTATATTCTAAATTTTTTAATATTGTACTTACTTCCTCTTTTGAAAGAGTGACACCTAGATGTGTATTTACTCTTGAGATTGAGAGAGAGATTTTCTTTGGTAGAGAAATCTCTGGATATATATCAACTACCTCACTAGAGAGCTTACCTTCACATATCTGTTCTATTAAAGATATTGCATGTTTTAAAGTTGGTAAACATTGGTTAGGGTCAAGAGATTTAGTAAATCTAGTTACAGCATCTGTAACTATACCTAAAGACATAGAGGTTTTACGAATATTAAATCTATCAAAGTTAGCACATTCAAGTATTACTCTTTTAGTATTACTATCTATCTCTGTATCTAATCCACCTATTACACCAGCAATAGCTATTGGATTTGTACTATCAGCGATAACTAAGGTATTGCTATTTAGTTCTACCAAGTTACTATCTAATGTGTGTATACTTTCTCCAGCTTTTGCTAATCTAATTGTAATATGTGCTTCTTTTTTAGGATCTTTATTTAGAACTTTATCATAGTCAAATGCGTGTAGAGGTTGGCCTACTAGGATAGAGAGATAGTTGGTTATATCTACGATGTTGTTAATAGGGCGAATACCAGATTTTATTAAAATAGATTTAAGCCATACAGGAGACTCTTTAACAGTAATGTTATCCATTACAACACCAATATATCTACTACATAGGTTGTGTGCTTGGTTATCTATTTTAAGCGAGAGTAAATCTTCCTTCTCAATGCTTGGCATCTTGTAATCTGTATACCATTCAGGAGAATGAAACTGTACTCCCTTTGCTGCTGTAATCTCTCTTACTAAACCTAAGATACCGAAAAGGTCTCCTCTGTTTGTTAAAGCCTTGTTCTCTATCTCTATGACAGTATCATTGAAGTTAAAGAAATCTATGAAGGTATCTCCTACTGTTGCCTCTCTATCTAATCTCATTACCTTGGTATTGTCTACACCAATGTTTAACTCTTTCTCTGAGCACAGCATTCCATTAGAAAGTATACCTCTCATCTTAACTGCCTTTATTACAAATTCTTCTGTAGTTTTATATGTAAGAGGTACAATATTTCCTGGTTTAACATATACAACCTTATCCCCTACCTCCAATGTTTTATCTCCAGCAACTACCTGTATATCCTCCCCTTCTTTTATTGTAATTTTGTATACACTTAACTTATCAGCATCAGGGTGATCATCTTTAGAAACGATTTGTGCAATGTATAGACCTTTATACATCTCAGACCAATCACTGTATCCCTCTACTTCCCCTATCTTACTTCTAAGAATATGGAGTAACTCATCTAGCTCTATTGAGATGTCCGAAAAGTCCTTTATACTATTAATTGGTAATTTCATATTAGAATTGTTTCAAGAAATTAATATCTCCATCTCTAAGCTTACGAATATCTCCTATACCTTTCTTAATCAGTGTTAACCTATCTAACCCTACTCCCCATGCAAAGCCACTATACTCTAAAGGATCAATACCCCCAGCTTTCAGTACATTAGGATGAATCATCCCACAACCCATTAATTCAATCCAACCAGTATATCCGCATGTAGTACATCCTTTCTTATTACAGAAAGGACAGCTTATTACAAACTCAGTATCTGGTTCTGTGAATGGGAAGTAAGATGGTTGTACTTTTATCTCTAACTCTGTTTCTAGATATTTCTCTAAGTACTCCTTAATGACTGCTAACATATTTGCAAAGGATATTCCCTTATCTACATATATTCCCTCTATTTGATAGAAGGTATGTTCATGACTTGCATCAGTTGCTTCATTTCTAAAACATCTACCAGGTAGTACTACTCTAATTGGAGGGGGTCCTAGCTTCCTTAGAGCCCTATTCTGCATCGTAGAGGTATGTGCAGGTAGTACGAAGCCATCTTGAGTCCAGAAGGTGTCATACATGTCTCTAGCAGGATGTCCTTTAGGAAAGTTAAGACTCTCAAACATATGAAAATCATCATCTAACTGCTTACTCTCCATTACATCAAAACCCATCCTTTGGAATATATCTAATATATTCTCTAACTCTTGCATAAGGGGGTGTTTAGAACCTTTTAGATCTAATATCTTAGGTCTTCTTTCTACCTTACTATTAACATCAAATGGTGCAGTAGGGTCTATTTCGTGCTGTGTACCTTTGCTTATATCTTCTTCTTTCCTTCTCTTAATATTCTCTTCAAGTAAATTTTTTATATCATTTAACTTCTTACCGTATTCTACTCTTTCCTCTTGAGATATATCCTTTATACCCTTAAAGAGGGTTGTTACTATCCCATTCTTAGAAAGATATTTCTGTTTTATTTCTACAGAACTAAGTGAATGTATATCACTATCTATTTGTTTTACTATTTCAGAGAGATCTTTAGACATATGTATATACTATGATTTTATGTTGAAGTATACAATATTTAGATTTAGAGAGTAAGATAAAAAAAGGACTCTTTGCAGAGTCCTTTACATTTCTATACTTAAAAGACCCTACAAGGATTTAACTATAAAGGTAAATACCTCAGGATCATTTACTGCCATATCAGCTAATACCTTTCTATTAAGCTCTATATTTTTATTCTTTAATCCATTAATAAAGGTATTATACTGCATATCGTTATTCTTACATGCTGCATTAATTCTCTGTATCCAAAGCTCTCTTATCTGTCCTGCTCTCTTCCTTCTATCATTGTATGAATACTGTCCAGCGTGC
>Ga0265293_10006003_pt1 | contig 19771 bp, 17 predicted proteins | sample Munlanlewell138R_FD_192505 | JGI IMG/M metagenome (GOLD analysis project Ga0265293, IMG submission 192505) | Leachate microbial communities from a municipal landfill in Southern Ontario, Canada - Leachate well 138R | ecosystem: Engineered > Solid waste > Landfill > Unclassified | place: Canada... | reverse complement strand
TGGGGCACGCGGTTGATCGCGCCCACAGGTTCGCCATTCACCAGGATCACCCGTTTGTCGCCTTCGGACACCGCCGGCAGGAATTTCTGCGCGATCAGGGGTTCGCGGTTGATGCCGGTAAACAGCTCATGCAGGCTGGCAAGGTTGCGGTCATTCGGATCGAGCCGGAACACCCCGGCGCCGCCATTGCCATAAAGCGGTTTGAGGATGATATCGCCATGCTTTTCCTTGAACGCGCGCAGACTGGCCAGATCGCGCGCGATCATCGTCGGCGGGATCAGATCCGGAAACCGGAGCACCAGCAGCTTTTCCGGGCTGTTACGCACCCAAAACGGATCATTGACCACCAAAGTATCCGGCATCAGATGTTCAAGCAGATGGGTGGTGGTGATATAGCCCATATCGAACGGCGGATCCTGCCGCAGCCAGACGACATCGACATCGGCCAGATCCATTTCGACCTCGTCACCCAAGGTGAAATGATCGCCCTGCACGCGGCGTAGGGTCAGTGGCCAGCCTGTGGCCGTGACACGCCCCTCCTGAAAGGCCAGCCGGTCCGGCGTATAATAAAACAGACTATGCCCCCGGGTCTGCGCTTCGATGGCGATACGAAACGTGCTGTCCGCATTGATATCGATGGATTGGATCGGATCCATCTGAATAGCGACTTTCAAACCCATAGAAGGCCCTTTCTGCTGTGTCGCGTGACCATGGCGTAGAAAACCGGTGGGTTCAATGGCCGAGCCCGACGCTAGGCAAAGGCATTTTCCATGATTTCCAGCGCCCCCGTCCCATCGACCAGCGCCACATCAAAGCGGATATCGGTCAGCAACCCGCGTGGCATATCGGCCAGATAGGCCGTGGCCGAGGCGCTGATCCGCGCGATCTGGCGGGCGGTGATTCGCTCGACGGCACGTGCGAAACTTTTGCTTTTCTTGACTTCGACGAAAACCAGCCCCTCGCCATCGTCGAGCACCAGATCGATTTCGCCCCCCGGTCCGCGCCAGCGGCGTTCGCGCAGGGCATAGCCCCGGCGCGCATAATCATCGGCCACGCATTGTTCGGCGCAAAGCCCGGCAAGATGGGCATTCTGGCCCCGCATCTGTCTGTTCATGATCAACCCCTTTACTTGTCACGCGCCATATCCAACGCGGCCTGATAGACCGCGCGGCGTGGCAGCCCCAGCGCCACGGAAACGGCAGTCGCCGCATCCTTGACCGTCATTTGCGCCAATGCGGCGCGCAACGCGCCATCCAGCGCATCGGCATCCGCGCCCCCATGCCCGCGCCCGACCACAAGCACGATTTCGCCCTTGATGCTGCGGTTTGCAAAATCATCTGCCAGCCTTTCCAATGTGCCCCGCGCGACTTCTTCGAATCGCTTGGTGATTTCCCGACAGACCGCTGCTTCGCGATCGCCCCCCATACATTCCACCAATTCCACTAACGTTCGATTAATTCGTTTCGGAGATTCATAAAAAATCAGCGTCGCGGGAATATTGCGCAATTCTTCAAAGAAACTTTGCCTTGCGCCTTTGGTGGCAGGGGGGAATCCGGCAAAGAAAAAGCGGTCGCTCGGCAGTCCGGCGATCGACAGTGCCGCGATTACGGCGGATGGCCCGGGCGCCGAGGTGACGGTGATTCCCTCGGCGATTGCGGCGCGCGCCAGTGCGAAACCCGGGTCTGCGACCAGGGGCGTTCCGGCCTCGGACGCATAGGCGAGCGATTTTCCCTCGCGCATCAGCGCCAGCAGCCGCGGGCGCACGGCGGCGCCGTTATGATCGTGATAGGCAATCACCTGCCGCCCGCCCAGAGCCACGCCGTGCAGCTCCATCAGATGGCGCAAGGTCCGCGTATCTTCGGCCGCCAGCACATCGGCCGAGGCCAGCGTATCAAGCGCGCGCAGCGTGATATCGCGCGCGGTTCCGATCGGCGTTGCGACAAAGTAAAGACCGGCGGGAAGAGGCCTGATGATGTGGTTCACGAAAATTCCTGTCTTGGGCGGCGTTTACTAAATGCCGAACTGCGCTTAATCTTTAGGAAACAAACTTGCCGTATAGATAGCCATAACCGCCCCAAAAAGCGAGGTCTGCCCATGTTTGCCCTAGTGAAAGCCGCCCGCAGGTCGATCGGACGCCTGTTCATGTTGCCCGCCGCCGCATTTGCGCTGGCCGCCTGTGATCCTGCCGCCTTTCCCTCGGGCGATACCGGCCAGCGGATCGACACGTCGCGCCCGGTTCAGGTCGCGCTGCTGGTGCCCGGCGGCTCGGCCCGCGAGGGTGATAATACCGTCGCGCGCAGTCTGGAAAATGCCGCGCGGCTTGCGCTTGCGGATCTGGGGGGCGTCAGTATCGATCTGCGCGTCTATAATACTGCCGGTCAGGCCGCGCAGGCCGCCGCCGTCGCGACCGAGGCCGTCAATGACGGCGCCAGCATCATTCTTGGCCCGGTTTTCGCGGCCGAAGCAAATGCCGCCGGCGCCGCCGTCGCCGGCCGCAATGTCAATGTGCTGTCGTTTTCCAACAATGCCGCCATTGCCGGCGGCAATATTTTCGTGCTGGGCCTGACCTTTGACAATATCGCCGATCGGCTGGTCAGCCATGCGGTCGCACAGGGCCGCGGCAATATCGCGATCATCCACGGCCAAAGCTCTGCCGAGGAAGTCGGGCGCGACGCCATTCGCGGCGCGATCCAGCGCAACGGCGCCACGCTTGCCGGTGTGAACGATTTCCCCCTGTCGCAACAGGGCGTGGTCGCCGCCGCGCGCGACATTTCCCAACAGGTGCGTTCCAGCGGGGCGCAGGCGGTCTTTCTGACCTCGGGCAATGACGGCGCGCTGCCGCTTTTGGCGCAATTGCTGCCCGAAAACGGCCTCTCGCCCGAGGCGACGCAATATATCGGGCTGCAACGCTGGGATATTCCCAGTTCGGCGCTAAGCCTGCCGGGGCTGCAGGGCGGCTGGTTCGCCATGCCCGATCAGGCATTGGCCGCCAATTTCGCGGCCCGCTATCAATCCGCTTATGGCAGCCAGCCGATGCCGATCACCGGGCTTGCCTATGACGGGATTGCCGCCGTTGGCGCGCTGATCGCGACGGGCAATGCCAATGCCCTGACGACCGAGGGTCTGACACGCGGCTCTGGCTTTGCCGGGGTGAACGGGGTATTCCGGTTCAACCGTGATGGCACCAACCAGCGCGGGCTGGCCATTGCCACCATTCGCAACAATCAGGTGATCGAGGTTGACCCTGCCCCAAGACGTTTCGGCGGTGCCGGTTTCTGAGCCGGCGCGGCGCTTTACCGGCGCAATCCCGGTGGCGCCTGACGATCTGATCTGCGCCGCCGAAGATATCTTTGACGCGGCGCAGATGACCACGGCGCTGGATGCAGCCCTTGGCGGGGCCGACGATGCCCGCGCCGCGCGCGCGGCAACTGTCGCCGTGCTGGCCGAGGCAAACCGCAAGGGGCGCGCGGCCATTGCCGCAGCCATCGCGCGCGATACCGGACCAGCCGCAGCACGGCCAGCGGTGCGATCCTATGCCTGGCTTACCGATTGCCTGGTGATTTCCGTGCTGGGGGTGGCCACCGAACATTTGCACCCCCGCCCCAACCCGACCGATGCCGAACGCATCGCGGTGCTGGCCGTGGGCGGCTATGGCCGCGCGGAAATGGCGCCCTTTTCCGATGTCGATCTGCTGTTCCTCAGCCCCTATAAAATCACCGGCTGGGCCGAAAGCGTGATCGAAAGCATGCTCTATATCCTGTGGGATATGCACCTGAAAGTGGGCCATGCCAGCCGCACCGTGGCCGATTGCCTGCGGCTGGGGCGCGAGGATTACACCATCCGCACCGCTTTGCTGGAACACCGTTATCTGGGCGGCCATGCGCCACTGGCAGCCGATCTGGCGCATCGTCTGCGCGCCGAGCTGTTCCACGATACCGCCCCCGAATATGTCGAGGCCAAACTGGCCGAGCGCGAAGCCCGCCACAAAAAACAGGGCGGCCAGCGCTATGTGGTGGAACCGAACGTCAAAGAGGGCAAAGGCGGGTTGCGCGATCTGCAATCGCTGTTCTGGATCGCGAAATATATCCATGACGTGCGCGATCCGGCCGATTTTGTCGCGCTGCAGGTCTTTACCGCCCATGAATTCGCCCGTTTCCGCGAGGCCGAAGCCTTTTTGATGGCGGTGCGCAATCATATGCATCTGATCACCGGCCGCGCGGTCGATCAACTGACCTTTGATCTGCAGGTCGAAGTGGCCGAGCGTATGAAATACCGCGATCACGGCGGCCGCCGCGCGGTGGAACATTTCATGCAGGCCTATTTCCGCCATGCCACCGTCGTGGGCGAATTGACCCGGATTTTCCTGACCGCGCTGGAAAGCCAGCATGTAAAAAAGGCCCCCGCATTGCAAGGCCTGTTGCGCCGCCGCCGGATCGGCAAAGGCTACAAGATCGTGCACAACCGGCTGGCCATCGAATCGGACGAAGATTTTCTGGCCGACAAGCTCAACATGCTGCGCCTGTTCGCCGAGGCGCTGCGCACCGGGCTGTTGATCCACCCCGATGCGATGCGCCTGATTGCCGCCAATCTGGACAAGATCGACGATGAAATGCGCGCGTCCCCCGAGGCTGCGCAGATTTTCTTTAAGATCCTGCTGACCTATGGCAACCCCGAACGGGGTCTGCGGCGGATGAATGAACTGGGGGTTCTGGGCGCCTATCTGCCGGAATTTCAGCCCATCGTGGCAATGATGCAATTCAACATCTATCATCATTACACGGTGGATGAGCACACGATCCAATGTATTTCGACGCTGGCGCAGATCGAACGCGGCGAATTGGTCGAACAACTGCCGATCGCAAGCCAGATCCTGGCCGATGGGGTCAACCGCAAGGTGCTTTATCTGGCGCTGTTGTTGCATGATATCGGCAAGGGCCGGCCCGAGGATCACGCCATTCTGGGCGCCCAGATCGCGCGGCGGATGGCGCCCCGGCTGGGGCTGCGCACAGCGGATGCGGAAACGGTCGAATGGCTGGTGCGCTATCACCTGCTGATGTCGGATATGGCGCAAAAGCGCGATATTGCCGATCCGCGCACCCTGCGCGACTTTGCCAAAGCGGTGAAAACGCAGCGCCGGCTTGATCTGCTGACGGTGCTGACGGTTTGCGATATCCGCGGCGTCGGGCCGAACACCTGGAACAACTGGAAGGCGGTCTTGCTGCGCAATCTCTATCGCCAGACCTCGGACGCGCTGGAACACGGGCTGGCCGCCGTCAACCGCGAAGCCCGCGAAGGCGAGGCCAAGCGCGAATTGCGCGCGGCGCTGGCCGATTGGCCGGCGCGTGATCTGCGCGAAGAAATCGCCCGCCATTACGGCCCCTATTGGCAGGGGCTGCCCACATCGGCGCATGTGATCGTGGCGCATTTGCTGCGCGGCCTGTCGGAATCAGAAATCCGGATGGAGCTGACCCCGGATGAAGATCGCGATGCCACCCAGGTGGTGTTTACCATGTCCGATCACCCGGGCGTTTTTGCCCGCCTTGCCGGGGCGCTGGCGCTGATGGGGGCGAATGTGGTCGATGCGCGGTCCTATACATCCAAGGACGGGCTGGTTGCGGCCGTATTCTGGGTGCAAGACGCCACCGGCGCGCCCTATGACATCACCCATCTGCCGCGCCTGCGCCAAATGATCAAGAAAACGCTGGCGGGGGAAATCGTTCCACGTGAAGCCCTGATTTCGCGCGATAAAATCAAGAAACGCGAAAGCAAGTTTCGCCACGCGACCTCGATCCATTTCGATAACGAAGGATCGGAAATCTATACGATCATTCAGGTCGATACCCGTGACCGGCCCGGATTGCTTTATGATCTGGCGCGCACGCTGACGGCGAATAACATTTCCATCGCCTCGGCCCAGATCGCGACCTTTGGCACCCAGGTCGTCGATACGTTTTACGTCAAGGACATGTTCGGATTGAAACTGCATGCACTGCCGCGCCAAAAGGCGCTTGAGGCCAAATTGCGTCAGGCCATCGAAGAAGGCGCGCGCCGCGCCCGCGAACAGGCATGAAGCCAATCCGGTTGATGCGCGGTTTTCTGACCGTGGGGCTCTGGACGCTGCTGAGCCGCGTTTTCGGGTTTTTGCGCGATATCCTGTTTGCCGCCTATCTGGGGGCTGGCCCGGTGGCCGAGGCTTTTGTCGTGGCCTTTTCGCTGCCAAACATGTTTCGCCGTTTCTTTGCCGAAGGCGCGTTCAACATGGCCTTCGTGCCGATGTTCGCCAAAAAACACGAAGGCGGCGAAGGCGCGCATCGTTTCGCCGAAGATGCCTTGGCCGGGCTGTTTGCCGTGCTGGTGGTATTAACCCTGGTCGCGCATTTCGCGATGCCATGGATGGTAACGGCGATGGCATCGGGGTTTCGCGGCGATGCGCGGTTTCATCTGGCGGTCGAATATGGCCGCGTGGCCTTTCCCTATATCCTGTTCATATCGCTTGGCGCGCTGTTTTCGGGGGTGCTGAACGCCACGGGCCGTTTCGCGGCAGCGGCGGCGGCGCCGGTCTTGCTGAACGTCATCTTGTCGGGCGCGATGTTTCTGGCATGGCGCGCGGGAGCGGATGTGGGGCGCGCGCTGGTCTGGGCGGTGCCGGTGGCGGGGGTTGCGCAATGCGCGCTGGTTTGGTGGGCGGCGGCGCGGGCGGGATTCGCGCTGCGGCTGCGGAGGCCGCGCATGACGCCCGAAATCAGGCGGCTGGTGATCATCGCAGCACCTGCGGCGCTGGCGGGCGGGGTGGTGCAGATCAACCTGCTGGTGGGCCGTCAGGTCGCCAGTTTCTTTGAGGGTGCGATCCAGTATCTCAACCTTGCGGACCGGCTTTATCAATTGCCGCTGGGGGTGGTGGCGATTGCGATCGGCGTGGTGTTGCTGCCCGATCTTGCGCGCCGCTTGCGCGCCGATGACCATGCCGGCGGGCGCGACGCGTTCAACCGCGCGTTTGAATTTGCGGTGCTACTGACGCTGCCCGCCGCCGTCGCCCTGATCGTGATCCCCGAGCCGCTGATTTCGGCCCTGTTCCAGCGCGGAGCCTTTACGCCCGATGATGCGCGGGCCACGGCGTTGGCGGTGGCGATTTATGGCGCGGGGCTGCCGGCATTCGTGATTCAAAAAGTGCTGCAGCCTGTCTATTTCGCGCGCGAAGATACCAAGCGGCCGTTTTATTTCGCCGTGGTGGCGCTGGTGGTGAATGCCGTGCTGGCCGTGGGGCTTGCGCCGTTCATCGGCTATCTGGCCGCCGCCTGGGGCACGACGATTGCCGGTTGGGCGATGGTCTGGCTGCTGTGGCGCGGCGCGCGCGGGCTTGGCGATGCGGCGCGGTTTGATGCGCGGCTGATCGACCGGCTGTGGCGGATCGCGGTGGCGTCGCTTGCCATGGGGGTCGTGCTGTGGTTTGCGGCGCGGTGGCTGGAACCGGTGTTGGCACAGGGCGGTGGTGCGCGCGCAGGCGCACTGGCCGCATTGGTTTTGGGCGCGATGGTGGTTTATTTCGTTATCGGGCAGGCGATTGGCGCGCTGCATCTGCGCGAATTTCGCAACGCCCTGCGTCGATCAGGCCGGGCAAGCTAGCGCTGGCGCAGGCGGGCCATCACCCGCCCCCAGCCGCCCGGCACGAGCACGAACGACAGGGCAAACCCGCTGACAAAACCAGCCAGATTGGCCACCCAATCCTGTCCGCCGCCAAAAAACAGCCCGAACAGCAATTGCACCCCCATCATCAGCCCGATCAGCCGAAAGGCGCGGAGCTGGTTTTGCCCCTGCTGACCCAGCCCCAGCCAGAGCGTGAAAGAATAGGCCCCGATCATGCCATAAGCGCCGGGCATCGCCCCGATCAGCCAGATCGGCGATGACGTGGCCAGATAAAACACCAAAGCCCCCAGCACCGTGGCCAACAAGAACACAATCGCCACCGCCAGATTGCCGAAATGTTCCCCCACGACCTTGCCCAAAGCCAGCAGGAACACGATGGAAAAGATCGCATGCATCGCATTGGCATGGACAAAGGCATAGGTCACAAACCGCCAGATGACATCGATTTCCATCCCGCCACGATCCAGCATTTGCTGCAACACCGTGGCGTTGAAGCCGAAACCCTCGACCGCGCCTTGTCGCCAGCCGATACCCGTGGCACCGCCCAGATAGCCCGCGCCTGCAGCCTGCAAAATGGCCTCGACCGCCCCCAACGCCAGCACCAACGCCACAACCATCGGCGGCAAGACATTGAGCGGCATTTCATTGTGGCTGGCGGCCATGGCGATCCCGATCTGTGGGCCGTTTCCTTGACGGCATCTGCGCGCATGGGTAAGCGACAATTGGGCATAAATCCAGACGGAGCATCGACCATGGCTGACAGTGCTTTCACACCGCGCGTTTTTTCGGGGATCAAACCTTCGGGCGGGCTGACGCTCGGCAATTATCTTGGCGCGATCAAACGCTGGGTCGGCATGCAGGCCGACGGGTTTGAAACGATCTATTGCGTCGTCGATATGCATGCGATCACCGTCTGGCAGGATCCGGCCGATCTGACCCACGCCACCCGCGAAGTGGCCGCGGCCTTTATCGCAAGCGGCATTGATCCGGCGAAATCGGTGCTGTTCAACCAAAGCCAGGTATCCGCCCATGCCGAATTGGGCTGGATTTTCAACTGCGTGGCCCGGATGGGCTGGATGAACCGCATGACCCAGTTCAAGGACAAGGCCGGCGCGAACAGCGAAAAGGTCTCGCTCGGGCTTTATGCTTATCCGTCGCTGATGGCGGCCGATATCCTGCTTTATCACGCCACCCATGTGCCGGTGGGCGAAGATCAGAAACAGCATGTCGAACTGACCCGCGACATTGCCCAGAAATTCAACCATGATTTCAAATGCCCCGATTTCTTTCCCATGCCCGAACCGATCATCGAGGGCCCTGCCACCCGCGTGATGAACCTGCGCGATGGCACCAAAAAGATGTCGAAATCCGGCGAAAGCGATATGGAACGCATCAACATGACCGATGATGCCGACGCAATCGCCAGGAAATTCAAGAAAGCGCGCACCGATCCTGCCCCCCTGCCCGATACGCTGGCCGAATTGGCGGGCCGCCCCGAGGCGCGCAATCTGGTCGATATCTATGCCGGTCTGGCCGATATGAGCCCCGATGCGGTGATCGCGGAATATGCCGGCGCGGGCTGGGGCCGGTTCAAACCGGCGCTGGCGGATCTAGCGGTTGATCGGCTGGCACCGATTTCCACGGAAATGGCCCGGCTGATGAATGATCCCGCCGAAATCGACCGGATCTTGCGCGATGGTGCCGTGCAGGCGCGTGCCATTGCCGCGCCGGTTTTGCAGAAAACCTATGATATCGTGGGGTTTGTGCGCTAGAAACCCATGGTTGCCAGCGGCGTGCGGCTGATCCATCATGCCGCGATGACCTAGCGGAGTATGCCGATGCGCAAGTTTCTCGTCGTGCTGGACGATACCAAGGAATGCCTGAATGCCATGCGCTATGCCGCGATGCGGGCGTCGAAAACCGGCGGCGGGGTTCAGATCCTGTCGGTCATCCCGCCCGATGAGCTGAACCAGTGGATCGGTGTGGGCAATATCATGCGCGAAGAGGCCCGCGAAAGGATCGTCGCCCATTTCGAGGTTTTCGCCAAATGGATGCGCGACAAACAGGGCATCGATCCCGAATTGATCATCCGCGAGGGCGAGCCGGTGCCCACCATTCTGGCCCAAGTGCGCGAAGATACCGAAATCGCCGTGCTGGTGCTGGGCGCGGGCAATGAAAAAGGCCCCGGCCCGATCGTGACCCAGCTTACGCGGGTATCGGGCGGCCTGCCGGTGCCCATGACCATCGTGCCCGGCGACATGACCAAGGAACAGCTAGAGGCCGTGACCTGACGCCAGATTAGAATGGTTCTAATGTCTTGACTTATGCCCGGCAAATGCGCATATTCGGGTGCCAGAGCAAAGGACCGCGCCATGTTCATCCAGACCGAATCGACGCCGAATCCGGCAACGCTGAAATTCCTGCCCGGCCAATCCGTGCTGGACGCCGGCACCGCCGATTTCCTGACACCCGAAGCCGCCGCGCAATCGCCGCTGGCCCGGCGCATTTTTGCCGTGAACGGCGTTGAAGGCGTGTTCTTTGGCAATGATTTCGTCACCGTCACCAAGGCCGACGCGCTGGAATGGGATCACCTGAAACCCGCCGTGCTTGGTGCGATCATGGAACATTTCCAATCCGGCGCCCCGGTGATGGAGGCAGGTTCCGATGGCGCAACCGCCCATGCCGCGCATGATGGGCCCGATGCCGATATCGTTGATCAGATCAAGGAATTGCTGGATACCCGCGTGCGTCCCGCGGTGGCGCAAGATGGCGGTGATATCACCTTTCACGGCTTTGATCGCGGCGTTGTCTATCTGCATATGCAAGGCGCCTGTGCCGGTTGCCCCTCATCGACGCTGACGCTGAAAATGGGGATCGAGAACCTGCTGCGCCACTATATCCCCGAGGTGGTCGAGGTGCGGCCCGTCGCGGCCTGATCGCGCAGCATGGCAGAACCGCTCGTTTTGGGATTTGACACATCGGCCGCGCATTGCGCGGCCGCTTTGGTCAGTGGCGGTGCGGTGATTGCCGCGCGCCATGATGATATGGCCAAGGGGCAGGCCGAACATCTGATGCCGATGCTTGCCGATCTTTTGGCCTCGGCGGGCGCGGATTGGGGCGATCTGGCCGCGCTTGGCGTCGGTATCGGGCCGGGCAATTTCACCGGCATCCGCATTTCCGTTGCCGCCGCGCGCGGGCTGGCGTTGGGGCTTGGCATTCCCGCCTATGGCATCAGCACGTTCGAGGCCATGGCCCTTGACGCGCCCCGTCCGCTTACCGTGGTAATCGATGCGCGGCGCGGCCAGATTTACAGCCAGAATTTTGGCGCGGATGGTGCGACGCCGCGCATGCACTTGGCCGATGGGTTCCAGCCGCCCCACGCCGTGGTGGCCCTGCCCGGCGTGGCGGACCATGCCGCCCCGCCGCGCCATGACATCGGCCCGGCGATCGCCCTGATCGCGGCCAGGCATCTGCGCGCAGGCAGGCCCGCCGCCCGCCCCGCGCCGCTTTACATCCGCCCCGCCGATGCCGCCCCGCCCAGTGAACCCGCCCCGGTGATCGTGCCGTGACCCCCGCCGAACTGGCGCATATCCATGCGGCCTGTTTCGCTACGCCGCGCCCATGGACATCGGATGAATTTGCGGCATTGCTGGCCGCGCATGGCACTTTCCTTGCCGCCCTGCCGCCCCATGGTTTCGCCCTTGGCCGCACCATCGCGGATGAGGCCGAATTGCTGACCCTTGCCGTCGCCCCCGAGGCGCGGCGCAGGGGCCTGGGGCGCACGCTGCTGGCCGATTACAGCGCCACCGCCCGCACACGCGGCGCGGCGCAATCGATACTGGAAGTATCGGCCGAAAACCTGCCTGCGCAGGCGCTTTATACCGGCGCGGGTTACCGCATCACCGGGCGGCGGCCGCGCTATTACATCACCCCCGATGGGCGCGCGATTGACGCGCTGGTCATGGCCTGCAGTTTGACTTTGCGCCCCAATTCGGGCCATTGATAGGAAAAACCCCTAGCCGTCGGACGGCCCATGCAAATTTACCTGCCCATTGCCGAATTATCGGTAAACGCCTTTCTGCTTTTGGGCCTGGGCGGAATCGTGGGCATCCTTTCGGGCATGTTCGGCGTCGGCGGGGGTTTTTTGCTTACGCCCCTGCTGTTTTTCATCGGCATACCGCCCGCGGTGGCGGTAGCGACACAGGCAAGCCATGTGGTCGCATCCTCGCTTTCGGGGCTTTTGGCGCATCTGAAACGGCGCAATGTCGATATCCGCATGGGGATGGTGCTGCTTGTGGGCGGGCTGAGCGGTTCGGGCGCCGGCGTCTGGCTGATCGCGGCGCTGCGCGAAATCGGGCAGGTCGATCTATTGGTGACGCTGTCCTATGTGGTGCTGCTGGGGGTGACCGGCGGGCTGATGCTGTGGGAAAGCGTGCTGGCGCTGATCCGGTCGCGCAATCCGCAAACACGGCCCAAGCGGCGCAGACACGGGCTGGTGCATGCCCTGCCGCTCAAGGTGCGGTTTCGCACATCGGGGCTTTATATATCGGTCATCCCGCCGGTGCTGGTGGGTTTTTTCGTCGGCATGATGGCCGCCGTGATGGGGGTTGGCGGCGGGTTTATCATGATCCCGGCGATGATCTATATTCTGGGCATGCCGACCAAGGTGGTCGTGGGCACATCGCTGCTGCAAATCATATTCGTCGCCGGGTTTACCACGCTGCTGCATGCGACGACGAATTACACCGTCGATATCATGCTGGCCTTTCTGTTGATCCTCGGCGGGGTGATCGGCGCGCAGGTGGGCACGCGGCTGGCGCTGCGGTTGCGGCCCGAACAGTTGCGTATCATGCTGGCGCTGCTGGTGCTTTTGGTGGGGGGCAAACTGGGGCTTGATCTGGTGCTGCCACCCGATGAAATCTATTCCGCCACCACACCGCTTGGGGTGCCCAGTTGATCCGCGCGCGGCACATAGTGCTGGCGCTGGGGCTGTGGCTTGCGGCCCTGCCGGCTGGCGCCGAAGAACTGGTCGCGGGGCTGAGCCAGAATTACGTCGGCATCAACGCAAGTTTTGACGGATCGGAAATCCTGATCTTTGGCGCGGTGCGCCGCGATTCTCCGCCGCCCGATGCCGCCCCGCTTGAGGTTGTGATCACCGTATCCGGCCCGCTGGTGCCTGTTACCGTGCGCCGCAAGGAACGCCGCTTTGGCATCTGGGTGAATACCGATGCCGTGGTGCTGCCGGGCGCGCCGTCATTTTATGCGGTATCGACCACCGGCCCGCTGGCCGAGGTGCTGTCGCCCACCGCCGATATCGGCCATCGCATCGGATTGTCGCAGGCGATCCGGCCCGCATCGGCAGAAAACCTGCCCGAGGATACCCCCGCATTCACCGAGGCGCTGATCCGGCTGCGCGCCCAGGATATGCTCTATCAGGTGGACGAAGGCGGGGTGATCCTGGATCGCGATACGCTGTTTCGTACGTCGATCCGGTTGCCCGCGAACCTGACCGAAGGGCGCTATTCGGCGCGCATATTCCTGACCCGTGACGGCGCGATCATCGATCAGCATGAAACCGCGATCGATGTGCGCAAAGTGGGGCTGGAACGGTTCCTGTTCACGCTCGCCCATGAACAGCCGCTGGTTTACGCGCTTTTGTCGCTGGCGATTGCGATGCTGGCCGGCTGGGGGGCCTCGGTCGCGTTTCGCTATATCCGCGCCTAGGCGGGCGGTTCGGCCAACACCAGCGGCGCGGGCGCGGTTGCCAGATCATCCAGCGTCAGCGGCCCCGTGGGCTTGCCCAGCCGGTAGCGCGTGACCCACAAAAGCCGCTTTTCCGCCCGCGTGATCGCCACATAGGCCAGCCGTTTCCACAAAGGCACGCCCGCCTCCATCCGGCCCGCGCGGCTTGCAGCATAGAGATCGGGGGCAAAGACCTGCACATCTTCCCACTGGCTGCCCTGCGCCTTGTGGATCGTGACCGCAGCACCATGCAAAAACGCCGCCCCCATCCGCGCGGCATAGGGGATAAAGGGCTCTTCTTCGTCCGGCATTTCGATTTTGACGATCGAGGCGGCGCTGACATCGGGATCTTCGGCCCCGATCACATGCAGGCGCAAAAACCCCGGCTTGCGCCCCGGCCCGCGATAGATCACCTGCGCGCCCTTGATCAACCCGCGGGCCTCAAGATCGATACGTTTCTTGCGGTGCTTCAGCGGCAGTTCGATCCCATCGCAAATCAGCGGCTCGCCCGGCAACAGGGCATCGGCGGGCGCGTCGAACGCCGCGCGAAACGCATGGATCAGCCGGATGCGCGTGGCATTGCGCCAGACCAGCACCGGCGAGCGGGCCATCAAATCGGCCTCGACCCGGCCGGCCAGCACGACGCGCGGGTCACGGGCGGCCGCATTTTCGATCATCCGTTCAAACCCGTCAAAGGTCAGGGCGGGATCGGCCAGCGCATGGGCCAGATCAAGGATCGGGCTGTCGCCTTCCTGCCGGTGAATACGGTCCAGCGTCAGCACACGCGGCGCGGGCAGGCTGTCAAACACCATGCCGCCCGACTGGTTCACCGGCGCCAACTGGGCCGGATCGCCAAACAGCACCAGCGTGGGAAAGATTTCGCGCAGGTCATCGAATTGCCGCGCATCGAGCATCGAGCTTTCATCGACAAAACCGATATCAAGCGGATCATCGCGCCGTTTCCAGCCGGTGATGAAATCCGACCCCCGCAGCCCGGCGGCGGCCAGCGCCCCGGGGATGGATTTGTTGTTTTGATAGAACGCCAGCGCCCGATCCAGCGCCACATCGCTTAGATCGGCAATTTCCGGGCGCGGGCCGTTGCCCACCAGCCATTCGGCGATTTTTTCATATTCGGGATCGTAAACCGGCGTATATAAAATCCGGTGAATGGTGGTGGCCGGCACGCCGCGGCTGCGCAACACGCTTGCGGCCTTGTTCGTGGGGGCAAGGATGGCGAGCGTGCGGGTTTCGCGGCGCTTGCGGCCCTCGTAATCGCCGGAAATTACCTCGACCCCGGCGGATTGCAGCGCCTGATAAAGCCGCGCGAGCAGCATGGTTTTGCCCGATCCGGCCTTGCCGATGATGGCCAGCGGTTCGGCCCCGCGATCCTCGGCGGGTTCGAGGCTGTCATCTTCCAGATCAACACCGACCCCGCGCAGCATTTCGGCCACGCGATCAAAGGCTTCGGCTTGATCAGAGGAAAAGGTGACAGCTTGGTTCATCCCGCCAATCTATAGCGGCCACCCGGCCTGCGCCAGTGGCATTGGCCCGCGCCGGACAAGAAAAAGCCGCCCCCGCAGGGACGGCTTTGGCATTCGGGAAAATGGCCGGATCAGGCTTTGCCGGCGTCCAGCACCTCTTGCAAGGTGCGCAGGCCGGTTTTCGGCGTCTGCACCAGCACCGCCATATTGCCGGGCTTGTGCTGGTTGCGCATCATTTTCATATGCGCGGCCGGGATTTCTTCCCAGGTGAACACTTCGGACATGCAAGGATCGATCTTGCCTTCGATCACCAGATCATTTGCGGCCGAGGCCTGTTTGAGATGGGCAAAATGGCTGCCCTGAACGCGTTTCTGATGCATCCAGAGATAGCGCACATCAAAGGTCAGGTTATAGCCGGTGGTCCCGGCGCAGATCACGACCATACCGCCGCGTTTGACCACGAAAACCGATACGGGAAAGGTCGCTTCGCCGGGGTGTTCGAACACCAGATCGACATTGTTACCTTTGCCGGTGATTTCCCAGATCGCGGCGCCGAATTTGCGCGCTTCCTTGAACCATGCCTGATATTCGGGGGTGTTGACGGTGGGCATCTGCCCCCAGCAATTGAAATCATTGCGGTTGATCACGCCCTTGGCGCCCAGCCCCATGACGAAATCACGCTTGCTTTCATCGGAAATCACGCCGATCGCATGACCGCCCGCGGCCTTGACCAGTTGGATCGCAAACGAACCCAGACCGCCCGACGCCCCCCAAACCAGCACATTATCGCCCGGTTTGACATGATGCGGCGCATGGCCGAACAGCATCCGGTAGGCCGTGGCCAGCGTCAGCGTGTAGCAGGCGCTTTCTTCCCAGCTCAGATGCTTGGGGCGTTTCATCAACTGTTGGGCCTGCACCCGGGTGAATTGCGCGAACGAGCCATCGGGGGTTTCATAGCCCCAGATGCGCTGGCTGGGCGAAAACATCGGATCGCCGCCGTTGCATTCTTCGTCGTCGCCATCATCCTGGTTGCAATGCACCACGACTTCGTCGCCGACTTTCCAGTTCTTGACCTTGTCGCCCACGGCCCAGACGATACCCGAAGCATCCGATCCAGCGACGTGATAGGGGGCCTTGTGGCCGTCAAAGGGGCTGATCGGCGTGCCAAGCGCGGCCCAGACGCCGTTATAGTTCACGCCCGCGGCCATCACCAGCACCAGCACTTCGTTGCTGTCGATCGACGGGGTTTCCACCACTTCGACCTGCATTGCGGTATCGGGATTGCCGTGGCGTTCCTTGCGGATGGCCCAGGCATACATATTCGCGGGCACGTGGCCCATGGGCGGCATTTCACCCAGTTCATAAAGATCTTTCTTGGGCGCGTCATATGCCAGAACGCCGGTATCATTATCCAGTGCCATCGCCATGTCCTTGTTGTCGCGCCGCTGAATCGGCGCCGTTCCTTGGTTTGGATAGCTTTGGCTGGGTAATATTGCAACCCGCCGACCGGCCTTTGCGAAATTATATGACCGAGGCGCAGAAATGCCCCCCGGCCGGCACCTTATTCAAAGGTAAAGGTGCTGATCTTGCAGACGTCCACATCCTCGGCCATGACTTCATCGCCATCCTCGAATACGGCAAGGAAATCGAACATGCAGGCGCCGGTGCCATCATCGTAATCGATATCGATCGAGCCACCGTTCAGCAGCACATCGGCGCCAAGGATGTCTTCTTCCCAATCGGTGGCGCCGGTGTTCGATCCGTAAAGTTCGGTGATGATATAGCCGGACTTGTTTTCAATCGTCACAACGCGATTTTGGGCAGCGGCAGGAATTGCGACAGCGGCCAGAACGGCGGCGGTCGCAATGGTCTTGATCAGGTTCATCATGGGATCTGGTTTCCAGTTCGTAATCATTACAATGCCCATACGCGCCATCCTGGTCGCGCCAAGCCGCGCTTCCCTACGCTGTCCTTGTTGTTTTGCAACAAAAATCTGCACCGCATTTGGCGCAATTGCGCAAGACCCCGGCACAGCCGCCGCGCCGCGTGAATTGACACAGGCGCTGATTTCCAACAGAACATGGCCAACAATCGCCACAGACCAGTTTCAAGAGGCCCGCAATGACCGATGCCACGAAAGACAAGCCCTGGCTTTTTCGCACCTATGCGGGCCATTCCACGGCCAAGGCCTCGAACGCGCTTTATCGCGGCAACCTGGCCAAGGGCCAGACCGGGCTGTCGGTGGCCTTCGATCTGCCCACCCAGACCGGCTATGACAGCGATCACGAACTGGCGCGCGGCGAAGTGGGCAAAGTTGGCGTGCCCGTCTCGCACCTTGGCGATATGCGCGCGCTCTTCGCGGATATCCCGCTGGAAAAAATGAACACTTCGATGACGATCAACGCCACCGCGCCGTGGCTGCTCGCGCTCTATATCGCGGTGGCGGAGGAACAGGGCGCCGATGTCTCGAAGCTGAACGGCACGGTGCAAAACGATATCATCAAGGAATATCTCTCGCGCGGGACGTATATCTGCCCGCCGCGCCCCAGCTTGCGGATGATCACCGATGTGGCCGCCTATACGCGCGAGCATCTGCCGAAATGGAACCCGATGAACGTCTGTTCCTATCACCTGCAAGAGGCGGGCGCGACGCCCGAGCAGGAACTGGCCTATGCGCTGGCTACCGCCATCGCGGTGCTGGACGATCTGAAGGGCAAGGTCGCGCCAGAGCATTTCCCCGAAATGGTCGGCCGGATTTCGTTCTTCGTGAACGCGGGCATCCGCTTCGTGACCGAGATGTGCAAGATGCGCGCCTTCGTAGAGCTTTGGGATGAGATCTGCCTGGAGCGTTACGGGGTGCAAGATCCGAAATTCCGCCGCTTCCGCTACGGGGTTCAGGTCAACAGCCTTGGCCTGACCGAGCAGCAGCCGGAAAACAACGTCTACCGCATCCTGATCGAGATGCTGGCCGTCACCCTCTCCAAACGCGCCCGCGCCCGCGCGGTGCAGCTTCCGGCCTGGAATGAGGCGCTGGGCCTGCCCCGTCCGTTTGATCAGCAATGGTCGCTTCGGATGCAGCAGATCCTCGCCTATGAGACCGATCTTCTGGAATATGGCGATCTTTTCGATGGCAACCCGGCGGTGGAAAAAAAGGTCGCGGAACTGAAGGAAGGCGCGCGGGCCGAGCTTGCGACGCTCGATGGTATGGGCGGCGCGATCGAATCCATCGCATATATGAAATCCCGGCTGGTCGAGGCCAATGCCGAACGCATCACCCGGATCGAGGGGGGCGACACCATCGTTGTCGGCGTGAACCGCTGGACCGAGGCCGAACCCTCGCCGCTGACGGCGGGCGATGGCGCGATCATGGTCTCGGACAAGGATGCCGAGGCCGATCAGATCGCGCGGCTGAACGCCTGGCGCGAGGCCCGCGATGAAGCCGCCGTGCAAGCGGCGCTGGCGCAATTGCGCGAAGCGGCGAAATCGGGCGCGAATATCATGCCCGCCTCGATCGCGGCGGCCAAGGCCGGGGCCACCACCGGCGAATGGGGCGATATGGTGCGCGCCACATTCGGGCTTTACCGGGGGCCGACGGGGGTGTCCTCCTCGCCCTCGAACCGCACCGAAGGGCTTGAGGAAATCCGCGAGGCCGTGTCCGCCGTATCCGCCCGGCTGGGGCGGCGGCTGAAATTCCTTGTGGGCAAACCGGGGCTTGACGGCCATTCCAACGGCGCCGAACAGATCGCCGCCCGCGCCCGCGATACCGGCATGGAAATATCCTATGAAGGTATCCGGCTGACCCCCAGCGAAATCGTCGCCGCCGCGCTGGCCGAAGATGTGCATGTCGTGGGGCTTTCGATCCTGTCGGGTTCGCATATCCCGCTGATCGAAGAATTGATGGGCCGGATGCGCGATGCGGGGCTTGGGCATATCCCGGTGGTCGCCGGCGGCATCATCCCCGAGGATGACGCCGAACGCCTGCGCGCCATGGGCGTGGCCCGCGTCTATACCCCCAAGGATTTTGAGCTGAACCGGATCATGTTCGATATCGTGGCCCTGGTCGATCAGCCCGAAGTCGCCGCACAGTGAATGGACCGCTCATGTCGCATATCCCCAAACGGCAGCTTGGCGCGAACGGGCCAATGGTCGGTGCCATCGGTTTTGGCGGCATGAGCATTGCCGGTGCCTATGGCCCCACGAATATCGATGACGGTTTGGCCGCGCTGGATGCCGCCCATACCGCCGGGATCGATTTCTGGGACACGGCCAATATCTATGGCATGGGCCAATCGGAAACGATCATGGGCCAATATCTGGCCCAAAGCGGCGCGGATGTGGTGCTGGCCACGAAAGCATCCATCGTGCCCGGCCCGCCGCGCCATTATCGCAACGATGCCGATCATCTGCGCTCCGAGCTGGAACAATCGCTGACCCGGCTGGGTCGCGACAAGGTCGAGCTGTTCTATATCCACCGCCGCGAGGCCGAACGCCCGATCGAAGAGGTCGTCGAAACGCTGGCAGGCTTTATCGCCGAAGGGCTGATCGATGGCTATGGCCTGTCCGAAGTCGCGCCCTATACGATCCGCCGCGCCCATGCGGTGCATCCCTGCCGCGCGGTGCAGAATGAATATTCGCTCTGGTCGCGTATGCCGGAACTGGGGGTGATTCAGGCCTGCACCGATCTGGGCGTGGCCTTCATCCCGTTTTCGCCGCTGGGCCGGGGCGCCTTTGGCCATCATTTCCCGCCGCGCGGCGATATGGGCGCGGGTGATCTGCGCAAAAGCTATCCGCGCTTTACCGAACCGAATTATTCCGCGAACCGCCAGGCGGTCGAAGCTTTTGGCGCCTTTGCCGCATCGCGGGGCTGGACGGTGCCCGCGGCGGCGCTGGCCTGGGTGCTTGAC
>Ga0265293_10006002_pt1 | contig 19771 bp, 17 predicted proteins | sample Munlanlewell138R_FD_192505 | JGI IMG/M metagenome (GOLD analysis project Ga0265293, IMG submission 192505) | Leachate microbial communities from a municipal landfill in Southern Ontario, Canada - Leachate well 138R | ecosystem: Engineered > Solid waste > Landfill > Unclassified | place: Canada... | reverse complement strand
CATTGGATCTGGGCAAGCAGGTGCCGTTAATGAGCTGCACCATGCTAGGTTTCTAGTGCCTACTCAAACCCTGCATACGGGATATCAGGCCCTCACCAGCGTTATAGAAGGGTACTTAGCATGAGAGACCTTGGCGCTTTACAGAAACCGCTCCGCTTGCAGAAGGGCGATCGAGTAGCAACTGTCAGCCTTTCCTGGGGTGGAGCTGGTGATCCGGAGATCTTGTGGCGGTACGCGCAGGGTAAACGCCGCCTAGAGGAACACTTCGGTCTTGAGGTTGTGGAGATGCCCCACACACTCAAGGGGAGCAAGTTTGTCTATGAGAATCCGCAGAAACGTGCGGAAGACTTGATGACCGCCTTTGCCGATCCTGTGATTAAGGGGATCTTTGCCTGCATTGGCGGTGACGATAGTATCAGAATGCTCCCCTACATTGATTTTTCAGTGATTCGCGATCATCCCAAGGTCTTTATGGGCTATTCGGATACAACCACTACCCATCTCATTTGCCTCAAAGCGGGGTTATCATCATTTTACGGACCATCGATCTTGGCGGAGTTTGCCGAGAATGTGAGTATGCATGCCTACACAGCGCACTGGGCGGCAAGGGCGCTCTTTCAGACAGAGCCTATGGGACCCATTCATCCCGCCACAGAATGGACCAGCGAGTACCTACCCTGGGTAGAGGAGAATAAGGAGAGAAGCCGTAAGATGGAGCCCAACCTAGGCTATGAGCTACTCCAGGGCACAGGGGTCGTCCGAGGTAGGCTCCTGGGCGGATGCGTAGAGGTTTTGGAGATGGCTAAACAGACTGTTCTATGGCCTGATCAAGTGGATTGGTCCGAGGTAATCTTGTTCTTGGAGACCTCTGAAGATCAACCGCAGCCTACGCACTTGGAATACTGGCTGAGGAACTACGGGACGCAGGGCATCCTGCAAAGGATCCAGGGGATGATTGTGGGCAAGCCCTACGGCGATAGATATTACGAGGAGTACAAAAAGTCCATTAGAAAAATCCTGGCCGAGGTCGATCGAAGCGATCTACCCGTCTTGTACAATATGAGCTTCGGTCATACAGCTCCCATGACGATTCTCCCCCTGGGGGCACTGGCGGAAATTGATTGCGACAGGCGTTCCTTTACGATCTTGGAGAGTGGTGTGGTGTAAGCAAAAAAGCGCCTGGGTTTTTTCGCCAGGCGCTTTATTCTTGATGGGTTGATTCTACTTGTAGTCCTCTAACGCTTTCGCCAGCCGCGCCATGGCCTCTTCAAGCACAGACCTGGGACAGCCAATGTTCATGCGTTGGTAGCCAGCCCCAGCAGACCCAAACATCACTCCGTCATTCAAGGCAAGACCGGCCTTTTGCACGAAGAATTGGTTGAGCTCTTCTGGGGGAATGTCTAAATCTCGGCAATCTAACCATAGCACAAAGGTTCCTTCGGGCCAAACCACCTTGATCTTCGACGTTATCTTGGCGAGTTCTGCTTTGACATACTCAAGATTTCCTTCTAAATACGTAAGTAACGCATCGAGCCATGCTTGTCCCTCGCGATATGCTGTTTCGGCAGCAATGGGGGCAAAGACATTAGAATGTCCGTTTCCGAGGCGTTGTACTTGGTTGGCGAACTTGTCCCTCATGTCTTGGTTAGGTATGATCACATCCGACAGATACAGGCCCGCGAGGTTAAAGGTCTTGCTAGGGGCCATGAAAGTCATGACCCGGTCTGCAATTTCAGGTGACAGGCTGGCCAGGGGGATGTGCTTCTGAGAAGAAAAGGTCAAGTCTGCCCAAATCTCATCAGAAAGTACCGTAACCCCATATTTCACTACAAGCTCACCAAGGGCTAGAAGTTCCTCGCGGCTCCACACTCTTCCGACTGGGTTGTGGGGGCTACAGAGAATGAGAACCTTCGCTCCGGCCCGGAAGATTTCTTCTAAGTCTACAAGGTCCATCGTATACCGGCCGTTTGCTTCGCACAGCTTGTTTTCCACTACAATACGGTCGTTTTCGCTCGCTGTGGAAAAAAAAGGTGGATACACAGGCGACTGAATGACAACGGAATCGCCAGGTTCGGTGAGGGCTAGGATCGCTGTGGCTAAGCCAGACACCACTCCAGGGCTATAAAGCAGCCAGCTCGGATCAATCGCCCAACCATGACGTGTCTTGAGCCAATCAATGATGGCAGCATTGAGGCTGGCAGGCTTGATCTCATAGCCATAGACCCCATGCTTCGCTCGGGCTGTAACTGCTTTTACTACGGCCTCAGGAGGTAAGAAGTCCATGTCTGCCACCCACATGGGGAGTAAGTCTTCTTGACCCGAACCGAAGACCTCTGCCGCAGCATCCCATTTCACACACTGCGTATGGCGGCGCTCAACGATCTGGTCGAAGGGCGATTGACATCCCATACCTACACCTTCCTTGCCACGCCTGTTTTCTTTGCAGCGTCAGCCACTGCCTTGGCTACGGCAGGCGCAACTCTGTCGTCGAAGGGTGAGGGCATGATATAATCAGCTGTTGGCTCTGGAATTAGATCGGCAATGGCGTAGGCTGCCGCGATTTTCATCTCATCATTGATGTCCTTGGCCCGCACATCCAAAGCACCTCTGAAGATGCCGGGGAAACCCAGTACGTTGTTGATTTGGTTTGGATAGTCAGAACGGCCTGTGGCCACAATCGCTGCGCCGGCCTCGATGGCCAGGTCTACTGCGATTTCGGGTTCAGGGTTAGCCAGAGCCATGATGATGGGCTGATCCGCCATACCTTTCACCATTTCTGGTGTCACGGTGTTGGCCGCGGAAACACCGATAAATACGTCAGCTCCTACCATGGCCTCTTGAAGAGTCATCCGTTTGCCTTCAGGATTTGTGGCTCTGGCAACTTCCTCTTTGATATCATTATTGGTTGGATCGCCTGGAATCAATGGACCTTTGCGTCCACAACCAACAACGTTCGTGTAACCATCTTTGAGCAGGAGCCGAACGATGGCACCGCCTGCAGCACCAATACCGCTCACGACGATAGAAGCACTCTTGTCCTTACCTACAACCCTTAGGGCGTTAATCAGTCCTGATAGTGTCACAACGGCAGTACCATGCTGGTCATCATGGAAAATGAACATATCTGTTTCTTTGCGTAAGCGTTCTTCAATCTCAAAGCAACGGGGTGAAGCAATATCTTCTAGGTTGACGCCTGCGATGGTAGGTTCCATAGCCTTAACGAAGGCCACGATCTCATCTACATCTTGGGTATTGAGGCAGAGGGGGATGGCATTAACATTGCCAAACTCCTTGAACAAGACTGACTTGCCTTCCATAACGGGCAGAGCTGCAGAGGGTCCAATGTTGCCCAAACCCAGTACCGCTGAACCATCGGATACAACCGCAATTGTATTGCCCTTCCAGGTGTAATCCCACACCTTGTCCTCATCTTTGGCAATTCTATTGCAGGGTTCTGCAACCCCTGGTGAGTAGGCGAGGGATAGTTCGTCGGCGTTGGTTACCTTTACCTTGCTCGTGATCTCAAGCTTGCCGCGCCATTGCTCATGCTGTGCTACGGACCTTTCATAAATATTCATCTACATTCCTCCTTGTCTGATGCACCTATTTCTAGTGATAATTGTATCTTCCACACTTGCGTCCGGTCTCCTACAGACTTTGTGAAAAAATCACGCTTCCCTCCCATGCATTTTTGCTTCGGAGTTGCTTTGACGCAGAAATTCCATAATTCTCTGCAAGAATGCTTGGGCACTTGCCATGTCACTTTCGCTGGGTAAGCGCTCTCCATAAAGGATGTCATTGCGAATCTGGCGAATGGCCTGAAGCTTTTCAAGATCCGACTCAGTCAGGATCTGGTCCCGCGGAGCGTCTCCGTTTCCGACATTGTTTAGCGATTCGCCGATCAGCTTTTCGGAAGCAATCCACTGCCGCATAAAGGAAGCGAGACTCTCTTCATCAGAGAAGTACGAGACATATTCGTCCGGTGCCCCGTAGGGGTCTGAACGTCCTACAGCGATGCGAGCATCGTTGTAAGGCCCATAAAGATCAGGATTGGCGTGCAAGATGCCATCGACAATCTGCTCGGCGAGGGGTTGTGCTTTTGAGTCTGCGTTGCACTGATGCAAGATAGGTTTGAGTGCAGGCACAGAGTTAAGGCCGATTTCTTTGAGGAAATGGAACAATACATCCGTACGTCCGATAAAGGGTTCAAAATCGCCGCGGTGCGAAGCCTTACGGGTATGATCATATAAATACGATGAGAGCTCGTAGTGGTTGGAGAAGGGTTGACGCTCCGTATTAATCCTTCGCTTGGCGGCCATTTGTAAACGTTCTAAGGCGATTTCCCCAGCATGCATCAGGCCATTCAGTTCATCAAGGATGGCGTATTCATCCTGCGAAAGGAAACCCTCTGTCGATTTATAGACCAAATCATGCTCTACCTCGGCCCAGGCATGCATCAGTACCGAACCTACCTGGAGTTCAATCACATAGTTCGCTAGATGTTGATCGACGGGCGCCAGGGTCTCGGGCTTGAGGCACAGACGATAATGACGCCCCACATAACCTAAGAACCTCTTTTGATAGGCTCCGGGATGTTGCAGGGCTTCGGGAAAATCCTTGACGTGGTCGACATGAAAGTGACTACGGATAAAGTGATCAATTTCTTCCCGGTCGCCTGGAAAGTAGAGGGCAATACGTACTCCCGCTAGATCTACAATGTCTTCATAGATTTCATCTACCGTTTGGTAAGCTTTTTCCTGGGCCCTGGTTTCAACTTTCGCCATCAGACTATCTAGTTTTTTGGCCCGTGAGGTGACTAACGCTCGTAGACCCTGTCGTTTTAGTGCACTCTCACATTGGTAAGCGCAGGTTTGGGCAAGGTGTTCATAGTGACCCATCTTGCTTTTGTAATCGTCGATGAACTCGCTGATCAAAGCCATGGCGCTCTCCTATCTTGGCGTAGTATTCTCCTTGATCCACTCTTACTCTAAAAGAGACGGATCTGGTACATAACCGCAATCACGCTAAGGCTGCTGAGGGTCAGCAATGTATAGTAGAGTCTCTGCAGGCGATTGCCTCTACGCGTAATGATCAGGTAAATGTCTGTCAGAAGGATAAGACCCGCTAACCCCACAAGAATCTTCGTAAGAACCAGCACGGCGTTAAGGGTAGAGGAAGGCTCTAGGACAACAGTGGGAACTCCTAACGTTGGATGAATGGTGCCCATGATGTCAGCGAAGAGGATCAGCGTGGTAACAAACAGCAGAAAGAATAGTACACCGAGAACTTTTGGCGCGACAAAGTGGCTCCGTCTAGCCTGCGGCCTAAAGATGGCTCTAATCCACCCTAGTATTGTGACTAGCATGAATAGAACCGAAATGCCGAGTAAACTGAGAAGAAATGTGGGAGTCTGGTACCAAGGAGTGCGCAGCCAGGTGCTAGGCCCATCGAAGTGAACCTTCGTGACCCGTCCATCGTCAAAGCTGAGGACCATTTTGTCCGAACCGCTCAGGTTTTGGAAGAGGTTTGGGGCAATTTCGCCGTAGCGCGTTGTTACTCCAGAGACACGAACATTGAGGTAGCCCTCCTCGTCCACGCTGAGGGCCATGGGCTGCGCCAGACGTAGAACGGATTCAAGGCTCGTGAAATTGCTGCGAGCTGTATGATAGGTTCCGGTGTAGTTTTTTTCCATGCCCGCGGCAATGCTCTGGGGTGTGGCCTGCCCTGGGTTTTCGTCTGGGAAGTAGCGATCCATAAACCCCTGCCAGAGAGCGAGGCGCGCCTGCTCTCCTAAGGGAGAGTTATAGACAATGTAGAGACCTAGATTCTCAACCGGTAAGAAGTAGAGGCCCGTTGTGAAAAGTAGCGTGTCTCCACCATGGCTCAAGACCCTGTGTCCGTTGTAATCAGCTTCAATGAAGCCATAGGTCATGCCAGGCATCTCAGGGTGCACTGAGAATTGCTGGGTTTGCATGATTTGGGCGGTCTCTTTCTGGAGAATTCTAGTGTCCGGAAGCCTTTCCCCCTCTTCGCCTAGCTCTTCTTCCTCTTCTTCGGCCGCTGCCTCCGCTTCGTCCTCGGCGATTTCGCCTTCAGGACTAGCCTCAGGCTGCGCTAGATCCAAGTGTGCCATGATCAGACGAGCCATGTCGTGGGTTGTGCTAGTGAGTGCACCTGCGGGGTAGGATTGAACATACTCGAATCCGCCAGGTACAAAGCCTCCGTCTTCATAGCGATAACCCTCACTCATCTGCGAGGCGAGATTGGCCGACAGTGGTTGCTCAAAGGTTGAGGAGTTCATCCTTAAGGGTGCTAGGATATGTTCTTCAGCGTACTCGCTAAAGGGTTGCCCGCTCACTACCTCGACAATATAGGCGGCTAATGTGGTGCCATAATTCGAATACGCCATCACGGATCCCGGCTGAAAGACGCGGCTGGGCAGATGGTTTTTCACATATTCATTGAGCGGCTGCATGAGATCCGCTGAAGAAACAAAAAGTTCGATCACCCTATCCTCAAAACCGGCAGAATGCGTCATCAGGTGGTGCAATGTAATGGGAGGAGCTTCTCTGCCTGCTACTTTCGAGGGAATGGCGAAATCAAGGTAGGCGTTAATATCGGTAAATAAATCTAAGCGTCCGGCTTCAATCAACTGCATCACGGCAGTCCAAACCAAGATTTTCGAGTTGGAGCCAGGGCGGTGCAGGGTTGTCTCGGGATCCATAGGTACTTGCTTTTCTAGATTGGCCATGCCATAGCCCTTGCTAAAGACAATTTCACCGCCACGCACCAAGGCTACCGTAGCCCCAGCCAGCTTATACTCTCGCATCTGCATGGCTACAGCTCCGTCAAAAAAAGCCTCAAGTTCTTCGGGGCTCCTTAAGTTTGCAGCGCTGACCTGCGGTATGATCATGAAAAATGCAAGCAATAGACATGTTAAGAGTAGTCTTCCTTTGTAAATTCTTTCCATGTATTCACCTCATCGCGAAGTTAAGTCTAACGATGACAGACTTCTCCAAGCGCGAGGTGGTTCCTTCTATCAAGTCCAAGAATTTGTCCAGGGCTTAGCAACCCAAGCGGCTAGGGCAAAGCGGCCCAAAAATAGGATTAACATGGGTAGGGGATACATCCAGGGGCTGTACTCGAAGAGCCCCAAGAAGTGCACTACCTGGCTAAAGGCGGTGGCTAAGAGGGCCCAGGCGAGGACGTAAAGATAGACTAAGTTCCCTTGATCCCGGGGCCAAAAATACAGAAAGAAGATGATAACTAGGATCCAGGTAATTGGTGCCAAAATGAGCTGTCCGCTGGCATCGAACATGCCCGAATTGATGTAACTAGCGAAGTGAAATACATTGCCAAAAATGAGGTTGAGGACACCATCTAGCAGGCCACCCAAGACAAATCCAAAGGGAACGAGGGAGCGCAGACTGGTCCGGGGCACGGTGATCAGCAGGAAACCGAGAAGAAGCAGAATCAGGCCTGGGTAGAACCACATTTGAACAGTCATAGGGGCACCCCTTCCAAATTACAGGTCAAGGGTAGTATAGCCATCTTTCTTAGCAATATTGCGTCTTTTTTCTTCGGTACCATTTGTGTTATACTAGAGGTTGTTATATTTGGAAAGGACTAACGCCTATGCAGATTAGAAATGTGGCCATCATTGCCCACGTTGATCATGGCAAGACCACCTTAGTGGATGCTTTTTTACGACAGAGCGGCATCTTTAGGGTCAATCAAAAAATTGATGACCGGATCCTAGATTCCAATGCTCTAGAAAAGGAACGGGGCATCACGATTCTGGCCAAGAATGTCTCGGTGCAGTTTGGCGATGTGAAGATCAACATTGTGGATACGCCGGGTCATGCGGATTTTGGCGGCGAAGTAGAACGGATTTTGAGTATGGTAGACGGCGCTTTACTCGTGGTCGATGCAGTGGAAGGACCTATGCCTCAGACCCGCTTTGTGTTGCATAAAGCGCTTCAGAGGGGTCTAGCGCCCATCGTCGTGGTGAACAAGTGCGATCGTCCAGCGGCGGATCCCAATCGCGTCGTTGATGATGTGTTTGACCTCTTTGTGGCCCTAGATGCCACAGAGAAGCAGCTGGACTTCCCAGTCTTTTATGCCTCAGCCCTAACGGGCAGCGCCAGTGCAGATTGGCAAGATTTCCAAGTTGGGGTAGCTCAAGGTGGCAACATTCTTCCACTTCTACAGGGTGTAGTGGATTACGTGCCGGAACCCACGATCCAGGCAGACGACCACCTGCAGATGATGATAAGTAATCTGGAATACAATGATTATGTGGGACGAATTGCCCTAGGGCGGATTGCCAGCGGCGTTTTGAAAAGTGGCCAGGACGTTGTCTTGAGCCATAGCGAACGCACGAAGACGCGCAAAGGGAAAATCAGCCAAGTCTATACCTATCAGGGCCTAGAAATGCTGCCTGTAGACCAGATGATCGCCGGCGACATTGCCGCTTTCAGCGGTATAGAGGGAGTTGAGATCGGTGAGACGGTCAACAATGTGGATCAAATCCGGCCCTTGCCGGCCATTTCCGTTGACCAACCAACACTGACCATGGTTTTTCGGGTCAATGATGGACCCTTGGCCGGACAAGATGCGCAGTATTTGACAAGCCGCCAGTTGCGCGATCGTCTCTGGCGTGAATCCAGGATTAATGTGGCTCTTGAAGTCAGTGATACCGAGTCACCAGATCAGTTCAGAGTCTCGGGCCGTGGCGAGCTTCACTTAAGCGTCTTGATTGAGACCATGCGGCGTGAAGGATATAGTTTCTGTGTGACCAAGCCCGAACCGGTTTTGCGGCAGACCGATACTGGGGTATTAGAACCCTACGAACGCCTGCACATGGATGTTCCCCAAGAGTACTTTGGTTCGGTGATGGAGTTCATTGGGCAACGAAAGGGTGAGCTTCAGGCCCTGAATCAAGGGGGCGAAGGACGCATGCGGGCAGAATTCTTGGTGCCCGCCAGGGGCCTAATTGGTTTTGCCTCCCAATTCTTGACCGAAACAAGGGGCCATGGCATTATGCATCACGCCTTCGCTCACTATGCACCCTGGTCTGGAGCTATAACCCAAAGGCAGACGGGGAGCTTGGTTGCCTGGGAAGCTGGCAGCGCTACCGCCTATGCACTGCAGACCGCAGAAGAGCGAGGTACTTTGTTCATTGGCCCCGGGACGGAAGTCTATGCGGGCATGATTGTGGGAGAGCATAGCCGCTCGGGGGATTTGGACATTAATGTGGCCAAGAAGAAACAGCAGACGAATGTCAGGGCTGCTGGATCCGATGATATGGTAAAACTGAATACCCCGAGGCAACTCAGCCTAGAGCAATACCTGGCCTACCTGGCATGGGATGATTGTCTCGAAGTGACTCCGAGCGCTCTGCGTCTGCGTAAGTTGCTTTTAGATCGACACGCCAGGGAGAAACAAAAGAAGCATACGTAAAGAGGAGTCTGGCGGTTCTGCCAGAACTACAAACGGGAGGGGATGTCTTTGTTCAGGTTTACGACGAAAGATGTATGGGTTGGCAATAGGGTGATGCAGTTTAAGATGGTGGACCATCCAGGAGCTGCCGCAACCCTTGTGGTAAATGATGGTAAGGTTCTCTTCGTGGAGCAGTATAGGCCGGCTGCGGGCCGCCTTATGTTGGAGCTTCCTGCTGGAACGATCGATCTCGGAGAGCCCCCCATGGAATGTGCCCAGCGGGAATTGCAAGAAGAGACAGGCTATTTGGCAGAGACTTGGGAGACGCTTGGACATGTGTATCCTACACCAGGATACACCAATGAGATTCTCTACCTATTCTTGGCGAGGGGTATCACCAAGGGTGAGCAGAATCTTGACGAGGGTGAGGACATCAGAGTTCGTTGGATTCCCTTGACTGAAGTGGAAGAGATGATCGATATGGGCGGCATTAATGACGCCAAGACCATCATTTCTGTCTTGAAATATGTTCGCAAAATGAACGCTTAGGCCTAAGCATAAAGCACGGTATAGACTCAAAAAGGTGGTGCCCCGTTCTGGGTTGCACCACCTTTTTCTTAGTTCTTTTCTAGTATGTGCCGAATGGCGGCGACATCTTCTGGGGTGCCAATATCCTGCCAGAAGCCTGATATCTTGTGGACTTTCACCGGTACGCCAGCAACCACCATCTGCCGCACTGCGTCGCTTAGTTCATACTCCCCCCGGGGAGATTTGCTAAGCCCAGCCAAGTATGTAAAGATCAGGGGTTGGAAGACATAGACCCCAGCGTTATTCCAATTCGTTGTAGAAGTGCCCCTCGGGGGCTTTTCCACAATCTTCTCCAGAAATCCGTCTTCGCCCATATAGACAGCGGCTCCTGCCGCAGGATCATCGATCCAGTTGGCAGAACTCACCATGGTCTGCTCCCGCAAGGCTAGGTCGACCATGCCTTTGTAATTACTCGGTTCGATCAAGATGTCTCCGTAGGAGACCATCAGCGGTTCATTTCCCGCTAGTTCTCTGGCCAGGAAGACCGCACGGCCCGTTCCATAGGCGCTGAGATCCTGCCGCAAATAATGAATCTCTACTCCGAGTGATTCGCCTCGGCCATATCTCTCTTCGATCATCTCGCCTAGGTGACCTATAATAACGGCAAAACGGCCAATGCCCGCCCCTTTCATTCCTAGAATGATGTGCTCTAAGCAGGTTTTCTCGCCAATGGGCAAGAGCGTTTTGGGCAGGCCTTTGCCCATTTCTCTGAGACGTGTACCTTTACCAGCTGCCAATATCACACCAAGCACTTAGATCTCTCCTTCGGGGGATGGTAAACTAAGATAGGTATCGCTGAAGACGGCTGCTTTAAGCTGTGCTCCCTCCTTAGGCGAAGCGGTCTCGTAAGCTAGACGCAGAATAGGTTCTGTGCCAGAAAAACGAACGGAGAACCAGTTATCATTGGTAAAGTAGAACTTTACCCCATCTGCATACGATGTCTTGGCGAGGGTCCAGGGTAGAGTTGGCGTGTAGCGTTCTTGGATCAAGATCTGATTTAGGCGGGTACGATCTTGGGGATTGTAGTGAAGATTTACTTCACCAAAGTAGAGAGTACCGTACTTTTCATTGATCTCCGCCAAAAGTTGGCTGAGGCTCTTACCGGTCTTAGCCAGCATTTCTACTGCTAGGAGGGCGGCCAAAATACCATCTTTACCGTTGACATGGCCGCGGATCTTCAGTCCGCCGCTGCTTTCTCCTCCTAAGAGTAGGTTTTCTTCGTCCATCTTCGATGAGATGTGCTTAAACCCTACAGGGACTTCGTAAGCGGGCTCGCCAAAAGAATGTGCGATACGATCGAGGACATGGCTTGTGGTGACATTGCGCACCAGGCCTCCTTTTTCGTTTCGGTATGCTTTTAGATAGTAATAGAGTAGTTTCAAAATCTCATTGGCATCGATATAGTTGCCCTGCTCGTCATAAAGTCCGATGCGGTCTGAATCACCATCTGTGGCAATTCCGATGTGATACTTCCCTTGCTTCATCATGTATTCCATGTCTTGCAGCGATTCGCGGGCAGGGGTCGGGGCTCGCTGACCAAACATCGTATCACGATCAGCATTGATCAAATCCACCGAACAGCGGAGGGACGCGAGACACATGGCCATGATATCCTTAGCGACCCCAAACATGGGGTTAAACAGCACTCGGAAATTGCGTTTTTGCACCGCTTCTATATCAATTTGGGCCAATAAAGAATCGATGTAGGCATTCTTGTTGGAGTACTCAATAATCTTCCCTTGCAGGAGAGCAGCGTCAAAGGAGAGGGGAGGAGCCTGAAGGTCAGGAATGGTGCGGCAGATCTCTTCGAGACGATTGGTCACCTCGACCTGAGCGTCTTTGCCGCCTTCGACTATGATCTTCAGTCCATTATATTCAGAAGGGTTATGGGAGGCGGTAACCATAAGCCCCATGGCCAAGCCTTCTTGATCTACTGCGTACATGAGCATGGGCGTAGGCACCACCTGCTCTATAAACCAGACCGTAATACCATTGTGAACTAGGATTTCTGCCAGTGCCCGCGAAAAGCGGCCAGACAAAAAGCGGAGATCATGCCCTACTACCACAGGCTTATGGGCCTGTCCTAGTTCCTCTAAGTAAAGGGCTACCGCCTGGGCCACTCTGCGTACATTGCCAAATGTAAATTCCTCCGCAATAATTGCCCGCCAACCACCTGTGCCGAATTTGACCATATCGCCTCACACCTTTCGCAATCATGCTGAGGTATTCGCTTTGGGTGGCGACATTCCTTTCTGCGCACAAGAAAGCCCCAGGATTACTTGGGCCAGAGAAGCTGTAGAATCATTTGCTGGCTGACATTTGCCTGGGCGATCATGGCCAGGGAGGCCTGCATCCGAATTTGCGCCTTAACCATATTCATGATTTCTTCGGCGATATCCGCATCACGGATTCGTGACTCGGCATCGGCCAGGTTGATGGCTGTGTTCTCGAGGTTATTGATAGTGTGTTCGAGGCGTCTTGTCTTAGCCCCAATATAGGCTCGCTGGGTTGAGACTTTATTGATTGCCTCGTCGACAATGTCAATGGCCTTACTGGCGTCTTCCGGGGTGAGGACCGAGACGATCTTGCCATCTTGATCCTTAAGCATCAAGGCTTCGCCTCGCATATCGCCCAAGCTAATATCCATCGTTTGGCCCGCATTGGCTCCCACTTGAATCAGCATGGGATTGCTCTCGCTTCGGCCTCCATCGAGGAGGTTGATCGTGTTGAACTGCGTGTTGCCACCAATGTCATCAATGGCCTTCACCAGTTCTTCAAACTCTAATTGGAGCGCTCGACGCTCTGTTTCAGTCAGGGTGCCCGTAGCAGAATAGACTGCGATCTCTCGCAGGCGATGTAAAATGGCATGTGTCTCGCCTAGGGCTCCATCTGCCACGTTGAGCAGGGAAATCGCGTCTTGCGAGTTTCTTGAGGCTTGGCGGAGGCCACGGATCTGGGCCCGCATCTTCTCGGAGATGGCGAGGCCAGCTGGGTCATCAGCGGCGCGGTTAATACGCAGTCCCGTAGAAATTCTCTCCATGGACCGGGTGTAGTCGACTTGAGCCGCTCGAAAGGCGCTAACTGCCCGTAAACCCGCTAGATAGAAGACGTTCACTGGTTTGCCACCCCACCTCTACTTCCTATATCGGGAACTTTTCCTATTTGCTTTAGAGGATCACCAGGAATGTGAGACCTATTAGGATTCCTAGGATGGAGCCAAAGGTCGAGGCTACCTGGAAACTCTCCTGCTGGGCTTGGGGCAGGAGTTCATGGAAGACCAAGAAGAGCATGGCGCCTGCTGCGAATGCTAGCGTTCCTCCTAGACCCTGGGGAGAAAGGGTGCCAATCGTCGCCCCGATCAAGGACCCTATCCCCATGGGAGTTCCAGCTAGGATCGTCAGAAGGACAGTGCTGGTCGGACTGCATCCCCCTGCTAACAGAGGGGCTGCCATGGCCATACCCTCCGGGATATTATGCAGACAAAGGGCAAGGGCAAGGGAAAACCCAAGCTTCTGTGAGCTTAGGTAACCGGCGCCGATGGCTAGACCCTCGGGCAAATTGTGGAGTGCGATACCAATGCCCAGAAAGAGGCCTGCTTTGATCAGACCTGAAGCGGGGAGGCGGTCAGCACCAATATACGTCGTTGTGAGAAAGAGTGCCACGACACCCAGGGAGATTCCCACCAGGGTAGCCGTTAACCCGCCCAGGTCTAGGGCCTCAAGAACAAGATCTTGAAAGATGATTGCCAGCATAATGCCCGCGGAAAAGGCAAGTAAGAAGCAAAGCAAGGTATCCTTGGGCTTTCCTATTAAGGTCAGTAAGAGGCCTCCTGCTGCGGTTCCCAGTACTCCGGCTATCGTACCTAGAAAGACAATTCTACCTAGTTCCCACATGAGTCTTCCTTCGCTCCTCTCCCGCTCACTTCAGCCTATTATTGCCCTGCCAAAAATATCTGTGGTCTGAGCAGAAATTTCTCCTTAGAACCTATTGACACAAGGAGTCCTAATCGGTACAATCTATTTGTTTAGTGTTTCTAAACCAAAGGTTTAGTGTCACAAAACTCAGAGAGGGGGCGCACATGGTGAAAATTGGCGAGAAGATCAAGCGCCTGCGGATGCAGCATAATCTGACCCAAGAGGAGTTAGCTGATCGTTCGGAGCTCTCCAAGGGTTTCATTTCTCAGGTAGAGCGGGAGCTCACTTCACCTTCCATCGCGACCCTGGTGGATATTTTGGAGGCACTGGGCACGGACTTGCAGGATTTTTTCAACCATAAAGTACCTGAAAAAATCGTCTTTACCAAGGATGATGTTGCGGTCAAGAATGACCCAGAGCTAAAAAGTGAGATTAATTGGTTGGTACCAAATGCGCAGAAAAATGCCATGGAACCCATCGTGGTTCATCTTGAGCCCCATGGACAGACACCATTTGATGACCCCCATGATGGCGAAGAGTTTGGCTATGTGCTGAAAGGCCAAGTGTATTTACACATGGGATCGAAGAAGGTTCGGGTTCGCACGGGTGAAGCTTTCTATTTTCCCGCCCAGGAAGGGCACTACCTGTCGAACAGCAGCACAAAATCTGCCAGCGTACTGTGGGTTTCTACCCCACCAAGTTTTTAGTTCACGGAAGGGGGAACAAGCGTTGTCCGAGATTATTGTTGATTTGAAGTCTGTATCGAAGTTTTATGATGACACGGCTGCACTTGACGGCATCGACTTATATATTAGGAAGAATGAGTTTGTCACCCTCTTGGGCCCGAGTGGCTGTGGGAAGACAACAACCTTACGCCTCATTGGAGGTTTCGAACAGCCTTCCGGGGGCTCCATCTTGTTTGAAGGCAAGGATATTAGTACCGTTCCCCCCCATAAGCGTAGAGTCAACACGGTGTTCCAGCGTTATGCTTTGTTCTCTCATCTTGATGTGTTTGAGAACATTGCCTTTGGTCTGCGCATCAAGAAACTGAGCGAAAAGGCGATTAGCGAAAAAGTCCGCAAGATGCTAGAACAGGTGAATCTGGAAGGCTTTGGGAAAAGGGATGTCAACTCCTTAAGTGGGGGCCAACAGCAAAGGGTGGCAATTGCCAGGGCACTCGTAAACGAGCCTGAGGTCTTACTCTTGGACGAACCCCTCGCAGCGCTCGATCTGAAGCTGCGCCGGGAGATGCAGCACGAGCTGAAAAGTATGCAAAAGCAGCTCGGCATCACCTTCGTCTTTGTCACTCACGATCAAGAAGAAGCACTGTCCATGTCGGATACTGTGGTTGTGATGAAGGATGGCAAGATTCAGCAGATCGGTACCCCGGTAGATATCTATAATGAACCGATCAATGCCTTTGTAGCGGATTTCATTGGTGAAAGTAACATTGTCGATGGAATCATGCGGAAAGACTACTTGGTGGACTTTGGCGGCTCGAGCTTTGCCTGCGTTGACTTCGGTTTTGCCCAAGACGAAGCGGTGGATGTTGTCATCCGTCCCGAGGATCTGGTCCTCATCCCGGCGGAGAACGCGCGGCTTGTGGGAACGGTGAGTTCTGTCAACTTCTTGGGGGTACACTATGAAATGCTGGTGGAAGCAGACGATGGAATGAGCTGGCTTGTCCATTCCACCTTAATGCAACCGGTGGGTACGAAGGTGGGCCTGGGTTTTGAGCCCATGGACATTCATATCATGAGAAAGGTGAGCTTATCATGAAGCGCACCACCCTCTTTCCTTATGTGATTTGGATGGCGCTGTTTATCGTTGTTCCTATGCTCTTAGTTCTCTACTATGCTTTTTCTATACCCACTGAAGCCGGTGCAACTTGGTCACTGGAGAATTTCGCCCGGTTTTTCGAACCCATCTATATCAGGGTCTTAGGAAGATCGCTACGTCTTGCCCTAATTAGCACCGTGATTTGCCTCTTGCTGGGGTATCCTGCTGCCATGGTTATGGCGGGTAATGCTTTTAACCGGAAGAATGTGATTTTGCTACTTTTTGTGGTTCCCATGTGGATGAATTTCCTTTTAAGAACCTATGCCTGGCTGACTCTGTTGGAACGTAATGGAGTGATCAATGTACTCTTGACAAATCTGGGTCTGCCAGGCCTAAACATTTTATATACCGAGTCTGCCGTAGTCTTGGGCATGGTCTACAATTTCTTGCCCTTTATGGTTCTTCCGATTTACTCCGTCCTGAGCAAAATCGACAAGGGAGTGATTGAAGCGGCAGGCGATCTAGGGGCAAACTCTTTTCGGGTCTTCACGAAGGTGGTCTTACCCTTGAGTCTCCCCGGGGTGGTTTCTGGGATCACTATGGTCTTTATGCCAGCCTTGACAACCTTTGTCATCTCAAGGCTGCTAGGCGGCGGGCAGTTTACGTTGATTGGTAACCTGATTGAACAGCAGTTTCTTGTTGTAGGCGACTGGGGCTTTGGGTCCTCGATCTCTGTGGTGATGATTGTGCTCATCTTGCTCAGTATAGCCATCATGTCCTTCTTTGAAGGAGAAGAAAAGAGTGTGGCGCTATGGTAAGGTTCTTGAAGCGAAGCTATCTCTACCTCGTCTTTGCCTTCCTGTATATGCCCATTGCAGTTTTGATGGTTTACTCCTTCAATGACTCCCGTTCTCGGGGCGTGTGGGGAGGCTTCACACTACGCTGGTACGTGGAATTGTTCCAGGATCGGACCATTATGAGTTCGCTCTATTCGACTTTGCTCATCGGTGTTATCTCTGCCATCGTAGCTACGATCATCGGTACTCTGGCAGCCATAGGTATTCACAATAGCAGGGGGATTCAAAAGAAGATCATCATGAATATTACCTATCTTCCTGTGCTCAACCCTGAGATTGTGACCGCCATTTCGCTGATGATTCTCTTTGTTTTTGCCAGAGTCAGGCTTGGCTATCTCACGCTGCTTTTGGCACATATTACCTTTAACATTCCCTATGTCATTTTGTCTGTCTTGCCGAAGCTGCGTCAGCTCAATAAGCATCTTTATGAAGCTGCTTTGGATCTTGGCTCCACGCCAGCCCAGGCCCTTTGGAAGGTGATTATTCCTGAGATTATGCCGGGAATTGTCACGGGTATGCTCTTAGCTTTCACCTTGTCCATTGACGATTTTGTCATCAGTTTCTTTACAACAGGCTCCGGGGTATCGACCCTTTCCATCACAATATACTCCATGGCCCGCAGGGGAATTAACCCCAAGATCAATGCTCTCTCCACGATTATGTTTACGTTTGTGCTCTTGCTCTTGATCGTCGTCAACGTCCGGCAAGCCCGGGAAGAGAAGAAGGAAAGGAATGGTAAGCATGGCAAAAAACAAGTTAGCTCTTTTGGTGCTAAGTTTGGTGGTGCTTAGCCTCGGCTTAACCGGGTGCGGACAGGAAAAACCCACGTTGTATGTCTATAACTGGGGCGACTATATTGATGAGGACATTTTGGGCGAGTTCGAGAAGGAATTTGGCATGAGGGTCGTCTACGACACCTTTTCCACGAATGAAGACATGTATGTCAAGATCAAATCAGGTGGTAGCACCTATGACCTGATCTTTCCTTCCGACTACATGTTAACGAGAATGCTCCAAGAGGATATGCTGGAGAAAATTGATCTGAGCAAGGTGCCTAATTCCAAGCATCTGGACGCGCGCCTCATGGGAACCGTCTATGATCCCAACAATGAGTACTCGCTTCCCTATTTGTGGGGAACCCTTGGTATCTTATATAACACAACCATGGTGGATGAGGACATCACCAGCTGGGATGTGCTCTGGGATCCAAGATATCGCAAGGAGATCTTGATGTTAGATAGCCAGCGCGACTCGATTGGAGCGGCCTTGATTAAGCTCGGCTATTCCATCAACACCCATGATCCAGGTGAACTGGCGGAGGCTGGCGAACTCTTGAAGCAACAAAAACCACTGGTACTAGCCTATGTTGTGGATGAAGGTAAGGACAAAATGGTTTCTGGCGAGGCAACGCTAGCCTTGACCTGGTCTGGTGAGGCGATGTACGCCATTTCGGAAAATGAGGATCTGGCCTATGCGATACCTGAGGAAGGTACGAACGTGTGGTTTGATGTCATGGCGATTCCTAAGGGCTCGAAGAATGTGGAGGGTGCGCTGAAGTTTATGGACTTCTTGAATCGCCCTGAGATAGCGCTGCGTAATACAGAGTACGTTGGCTATTCTACACCTAATATGGCAGCACGGGCCATGCTTCCTGAGGAAGTTCAAAACGATCCCCAGGCGTATCCAAGTGATGAGGATATCGAAAACGCTGAATTTTTCGTGCATCTGGGAGATTCTCTACGGGACTATGACCGTGTTTGGACAGAAGTCAAAGCGCATTAAAAAAACTGGCCAATACTATGAACGATGAGGAACATCCACCAGGGTGTTCCTTTTTTATGAAGATAGTCTTTATCCGCCTAAAGGCGGAGGAAAAGTCTGTCTTGAGTGCGTAGTCTTACCATCTTTGGCCATAGTACAATGTTGGTGACTGAACCAAAGGGGTGATCCTGTGCAAGGGAAAAATCTGTTTCGAAGAATGCTGCTTAGTGATAGACGGTCGCAGAGACTAGTGGCACTGTTGCCGATTGTAATGGTAATGGATGTGCTACTGACAATTGGCTTGGCACATCTACTTAGGGAAGGAATCGACATGAGCCTGCAAAGCGCTGAAGGGTTTGCATCTTTTGCCTACGGCTTGCTTGCAATTGTACTTTTGAATTCCCTCTTGGGATACCTTCGCAATCGCCTGCGGGGCTCCCTCAGTGAACGGACTACTGCCGGCCTGCGGTATGGGGCTACCAAGCAATTTGCCTTCTTACCCATCAGCACTCTAGAAAGCATGCATAGCGGCGATAGCCTGTCGATTTTAACAAATGACCTGCAGGCGGTGAAACGGTTCTTGGATACAGATGGTTACCTCTTGCTTTATAGGCCGCTAATGGCGCTTGCTTCCCTAATCTACATGTCTCTTATCAGCTGGCAATTATCTCTCGCATGCCTGATTTTTGTCCCGATTTTGATGCTTTCAACGATGAAAATATCCCAGCCGCTACAGGCTTATAGCAAGTCGCTCCAAGAGGAGTTGGCATCCGTGAATGCCTCCAGCCAAGATATTCTAGGCGGCATGGAAATTGTCAAAGCCTATAATCTGCAGGATAACCTGAGTGAGACCTTCAGGCAAAAGGTCAATCAATCGGTTGTAAAGGGACAAATGATTGCAGCTCGCAGAGCACTTTTATCCGCGGTATCGGGCATCCTAACATTTCTGCCCTTTCTAGTGCCACTTACTATAGGAAGTGTCTTTATTACCCGGGGTGGCATGACAAGTGGTGGTCTCTTGGCCTTTACTAATCTTCTGAATAACTTGACCTGGCCTTTAGGGCAGGTGCCGAGGCACTATGCAAGCTATAAGGGAGCCATGGCGGCCTTGGAACGTCTTTATGGCATTATTGATCTGGATTTAGAACGGCAAACAGGGCAGGTTCTGCTGGCCGATTCGGCTCAAGTTGTGGAGTTAACGCAAGTAGATTTTGCTTATAATACAGAGCCTGTGTTGAGAGAGTTGAGCTTTCAGGTAGGGCGCGGTGAAAGAGTAGCCATTGTTGGGGCAAGTGGGAGCGGCAAATCCACGATCTTTAAACTGATTACAGGGTTCTATGAGCATACGGGTGGAGATATACGCCTCTTTGGGGAGCCCCTAGGCGAATGGCATTTAGAAGCGCTCCGTAAGAATGTCGCCGTTGTTGCCCA
>Ga0265293_10006001_pt1 | contig 19773 bp, 21 predicted proteins | sample Munlanlewell138R_FD_192505 | JGI IMG/M metagenome (GOLD analysis project Ga0265293, IMG submission 192505) | Leachate microbial communities from a municipal landfill in Southern Ontario, Canada - Leachate well 138R | ecosystem: Engineered > Solid waste > Landfill > Unclassified | place: Canada... | reverse complement strand
GACAACTGTTTTATCTTTTGTATTTACATATAATCCAAAATTATGAACCTTTACTATCTCTCCATTGTTTCCTTCTTTTAGTTTGTCTATTAAACTTGCCTTGTGTATTTTAACAATTTCATCTTTATATTGCGTATATGCAGAAGGCCAAGGTTTTAAGCCTCTTATTAAATTTAGAATATTTTCTCCCTTATCATTCCAATTTATTCTGCCCATTTGTTTATTCAACATGGATGCATAGGTGGACAAACTATTGTCTTGAAGTACTTTTGAAATTTCTCCTTTCTTAATGTCTAATACTGCTTGGGACATTAACTCTCCTCCCAATTCAGCCAGCCTATCATGTATAGTGATACTATCATCTTCTAGAGTAATTGGGATAGATTTCCATAGTATCATATCACCTGTATCCAAGCCTTCATCCATCTCCATAATAGTAACTCCTGTTTCTTTTTCACCACTAATTATTGCCCAATTTATTGGAGCAGCTCCTCTGTATTTAGGCAACAAGGATGCGTGGACATTATAACAACCATATTTTGGAATATGAAGAATATCTTTTTTTAATATTTGTCCATAAGCCACTACAACAATAATGTCAGGATTTAGATTTTTGATTTTTTCTATAGAGTCAGGATTATTTATTGAATCAGGTTGAAAAACTTCTAGTCCTAACTCTAAAGCTTTTTCTTTAACAGGAGTATATTGAAGTTTTTTTCCTCTACCCTTAGGTTTATCTTTTTGAGTAATAACTAAATCTATAGAATATCCCTTTGAAAACAATGCCCCAAGAGTTGGTACAGCAAACTCTGGTGTCCCCATAAATATTATTTTCATATTACACCTCATCATCTATGCTATCTTCATCTATATCTACTTCTTCTATCATTTTATCTATATATAAAATACCTTCTAAATGGTCTATTTCATGGAAAATTGCTCGTGCTAACAGTCCATTTCCTTCCAATATTTTTTCTTCACCATCTACATCTATATATTTTACCTTTACCCACTCTGGTCTACTTACTGTGCCTGACCTACCTGGTACAGATAGGCATCCTTCCACATCAATAGCTTCACCCTTTGCTTCGAGTATTTTAGGGTTAATCATCTTAATAGGACCTTCCCCAATGTCTATGACTATTGCACGCCTTAGAACTCCAATCTGTGGTGCTGCCAAGCCTACACCTTCTGCTTCATTCATTGTATCTATCATATCATCCAAAAGGATTTTAATTCTATCAGTTATATCTAATATTTCCTTTGATTTTTTCCTTAGTATAGGATCATCTGATAATCTTATCTCCCGTAATGCCATTTGTACTCCTCCTATAATATTGAATTTGGGTCGATGTCAATGCTAATTTTTACATCATCTATTTTTAACTTGTATTCATTATCTATACATACCCTTTTTAATAGGGTTTTCAAACTATTTCTTTCTTCTTTTTTTCCCTTAATAAGTATTTGCCATCTAAAGTTATTTTTGATTTTCTCAAGGGGCGCTGGATAGGGCCCTATAACATAAGTATCTAACTGTGTTTCTTCAATCCAAGTAATATTTTCTACAATTAAACCATATATTTGGTTTGCTAAAGAAGAAACTCTTGTATTATCCTCTCCATATATTAACAAACTAACAAGATCTACAAAGGGAGGATATAAAAATTCTTTTCTTAACTCTATTTCAGTCTTATAAAAACTTACATAATCATGTTCTTTTGAAAAACCGATACTATAGTGTTCTGGATTATAGGTTTGAAGTATGACTTCTCCCCTATAATCACCTCTTCCAGCTCTTCCAGCCACTTGAGTAATCAATTGAAAAGCTCGTTCAGGAGATCTGAAATCAGGTAAGTTAAGGGTAGTATCAGCAGCAATTATCCCTACTAAAGTAACATTTTCAAAATCTAATCCCTTTGAAATCATCTGAGTTCCTATTAATATATCTATTTTGCCATTTTTCATGTCTTCTAAAACTATTTCATGGCTACCTTTTTGAATTGTCGTATCCATGTCCATCCTTGCTACCCTAGCTTGAGGAAATAAGTCTTTTGTATAGTCTTCTACTTTTTCTGTTCCTATGCCAAAATACTTAATATAGTTACTTTTGCATACTGGACAAACACTAGGAGGATTTATAGCTAATCCACAATAATGACACCTTAGTTTATTCATATTTCTATGATATGTCATGGATATATCACAACTATTACACTTTACCACATATCCACAGTTCCTACAGGAAACAAATGTAGAAAATCCCCTCCTGTTTAAAAAAAGAATTGTTTGTTTATTTCTTCTTAAGTTTTCCTTTATTGAATCATAAAGTTTTTCACTAAATATTGATTTATTACCTTTATTTAATTCTTCCCTCATGTCAACTACATTTATTTCTGGTAATCTAAAATTATTTATTCTTTCTTCCAGCTCTAAAAGTATTATTTCATCATTTAAGCTATTAAAATATGTTTCCAAGGAAGGAGTTGCAGACCCCAAAACTAAAAACCCATTTTCTATATCAACTCTTTTCCCCCCTACTTCAATAGTATTATATTTAGGGTTTTGAGAAGATTTGTATGTTGATTCATGCTCTTCATCTATGATTATAAGACCAAGGTTTTGGAAGGGAGCAAATACTGCAGACCTTGCACCTACGACTATTTTTACCTTACCCTCTTTTATCCTTCTCCATTGATCAAATCTTTCGCCATAAGACAGTCTACTATGTAGCACTGCTACTAAATCCCCAAACCTACCAACAAACCTGTCTATAGTTTGTGGTGTAAGAGAGATTTCTGGGACAAGTATGATAGAATCCCTGCCACTTTTAATCATTTCTTCTACTAACTGTAAGTATATTTCTGTCTTTCCACTTCCAGTAACTCCATGTATTAAGAATTTATTATTTTTGCCTTTACCATAGAAAGATTTAACAATTCTGTCAAAGACCTTTCTTTGATTAACTGATAAATCATGTTTTTTATAATTTTGAATTTCTTTTTTTATAGGATCCCTATTAACTTCTTTATCATATATTTTCAACAATCCCTTTTTTTCTATTGACCTTAGTGTAACCAATGAAGTATTCATAGTTTTTGACAATTCTTTAAAGGATATATCTCTTATATCATAAAGATAAGTGATTATTTCTTTTTGTTTATTGGCTCGTTTTCCAATAATATTATACATTTCAAATAAGGGTAGTTTTGTATCTTCCAATTCAATCCATTTTTCTACTCTTTTATCTATTGATGTCTTTATATCTATGGTTGTTTCTATAATTCCCTTGTTTTCTAAGGAATTTAATATTTTATTTATATTAGGAATGTTTAAATTTCTTTTCAACTCCTCCAGCAATACTTTACCTTTCGTATTTAGGTACGAAAAGATCTTCATCTCTTCATCTAACAGATTTTCAGATATCCTACTTTCAACTAATTCAATAAAAGTATTTACTTCTTTAAAATCACCTGGAGGTAAAACTGGTTGAAAAGCATCTAAATAAGATGATAAATACTGTTCTTTCATCCACATACTTAAATCTATTAATTCTTTTGATATTAAAGGCTTGTCATCTAACACATCAACTACTTTTTTAAGTTCGTAGTTTTCATCAAAGGAGTCAAAGATTTGTATTACGATACCTTTAATTAGTTTATTGCCTTTCCCAAAGGGTATCACTACTCTCATACCTATTTTTACAATATCCTTTAAATCACCGTCAAGAATATAAGTAAAGGGTTTATCCACCTGTGAAGACCTATTATTTACAATAATTTGTGCATATTTTATTTCCAAATTTATCATTCCTTTATATATGAAAATTAGAAGCTAGATAATATAATCTAGCCCCTATTCTCTAATATATATTTTACCTTATCTAATATGACTCTTGCAACTTCTCTTTTATTCATCATAGGATAGTCAGTTTGTTTACCATCTTTATCTACTATGGTTACAATATTTGTATCCACATTAAATCCTGCTCCTACCTTTGTTACATCATTTGCAACTATAAAATCAAAATTCTTTTTCTTAAGTTTCTCCATTGCGTATTCATGTAGATTGTCAGTTTCAGCTGCAAATCCAACCATAACTTGATTTTCTTTCTTCTTTCCAAAATAAGCTGCTATATCTGGATTCTTAATATATTTTATTACCAATCCATCTTTTTCATCTTCTTTTTTCTTTATCTTAGTAGGACTTACAGTTTCAGGTCTATAATCCACAGGAGCAGCTGATTTTATCAATACATCACAGGAAGAAAAATGCTTTGTAACTGCGTTTAACATGTCTTCTGTAGTCTTAACTCTTAAAAACTCTATTCCCTTGGGAGGAGCTATAGTTGTTGGTCCTGATATTAGTACTACATCTGCACCCCTATCAGCAGCCTCCTTAGCAATACTATATCCCATTTTCCCACTGGAATGATTGGTCATATATCTAACTGGGTCTAAAGGCTCCATGGTTGGCCCTGCTGTCACTACTATTTTTTTGCCAAGTAAATCCTTCGGAACAAAGCTACTAATAATATACTCTACAATATCGGCAGGCTCTGCCATTTTTCCCTCACCATAATCACCACAAGCAAGTAATCCTACTCCTGGCTGAATAAAATAATATCCAAGAGACTTTAATTTTTCAATATTAGATTTCACTATGGGGTTTTGATACATTATGGTATTCATAGCCGGAGCAAACACTACCTTTGCCGTAGATGCCATTACAATAGTTGTTAATAAATTGTCTGCTATACCATTTGCAATCTTTCCTATGGAATTGGCAGTTGCCGGTGCAATTAAAATAATATCAGCTTTTTGAGCCAATGATATATGCTCTACATCATAATTCACAATCTCATTAAACATCTCTTTATGGACCTGATTTCCCGACATAGTTTGAAATGTCAGTGGAGTTACAAACTCAGCAGCTCCTTCAGTCATAACAACCTCAACATTGGCATTAAGCTTTTTAAGTCTACTGACTAGGTCTGCTGCCTTATATACTGCAATCCCTCCTGTAACACCTAGTACAATAGTTTTATCTTTTAGCATATTTATCTCTCCTATTTTATACTGTTTATAGGTGGTCTAGTATAAGTAATTTTATCCTCTATAATTTCCTCTAAAGCAATGCTTACTGGCTTATTCGAAGAAGTATCTATTAAAGGCTCAGCTCCATCAACTATTTGTCTAGCCCTTTTAGCCGTCAGCATGACTAATGTATATCTACTATCTCCTCTTTTAGCTAATTCATTAAAAGATGGATTTAACATATTATCTTCCTCCCTGTAATAATACTTTATTTTTAATATCTGAATGTCTCTTTACCCTGAGTTTTTCTGCCCTAATGATGGCCTCAATATCCGCAACGGCATCTTCAACCACATCATTTACAACAAAATAATCATATTTACCTACAAAATCTAATTCCTTAAAAGCATTTTCAAACCTTCTATTTATGTCTTCTTCTGTTTCTGTTCCCCTTTTAATAATTCGGTTTTTTAACTCTTCCATTGTAGGAGGAAGAAGAAAAATAAAAACTGCTTCAGAGTAATTTTGTTTGACCTGCAAAGCTCCTTGAACATCTATTTCCAATAGAACAATTTCTCCTTTTTCTATCTGATTCATTACAAACCCTTTAGGAGTACCATAGTAATTAGTATGGACATGTGCATACTCTAAAAATTCATCCTGTTCTACCATGGTCTCGAACTTATCTTTATCAATAAAAAAGTAGTTTGTTCCCTCAACTTCACCAATTCTTGGCTGTCTTGTAGTTGCTGAAACAGAAAAAACAATATCTTCATTTCTCTGTAATAGTTCTTTGCATACAGTGCCTTTACCTGTACCAGCAGGTCCAGAAATAATTAACAAAAAACCTTTTCCCATTTTATATTCACCAACCTTTTTCATTAATCTATATTTTCTTCTTTTATAGTAAATCTATTGGCAACGGTTTCTGGCTGAACTGGCGTTAGAATCACATGTTGACTATCAGTGACTATAACTGCCCTAGTCCTTCTTCCATAGGTGGCATCAATTAATAGCCCCTTTTCTCTAGCTTCCTGTATTAATCTTTTAATAGGTGCAGATTCAGAACTAACTACTGCAACTATCCTATTAGCAGAAACAATGTTTCCAAAGCCAATATTAATTAGTTTCATTGACATAATTAATTCTCCTCCTATTACTCTACATTTTGCACTTGTTCTCTAATTTTTTCTATTTCTGACTTTATTTCAACTACATTTTGAGAAATCAATACATCATTTGCCTTTGAACCAATTGTATTTATTTCCCTATTCATTTCTTGAACCAAAAAATCTAATTTTCTACCTACTGAATCTACTTCATTCAGTATGGCGGTAAATTGTTTTAAATGACTCTTTAGCCTTACTATCTCTTCATTAATATTACTTTTATCTGCAAAGAATACTACTTCTGAATTGATTTTATCTTCATCTATATTAAAATCCTTATCTAACAGTTCCTTAATTCTTTCTGTTAATTTATCCCTATATTCTAACACAACTAAAGGAGACCTATTTTCTATTTCTACTAATATTTTATTAATATTATCTAGTTTTGAAAGCATATCATTTTTTAATTCTATTCCTTCAGTAGTTTTCATATTTAAAATATCTTGAAGAGCAATGTTTAAAGCTTCTTTCAAGCACTCCCAAATAATCCCCTCATCTAATTCTTTCCTTTCAGTTTTAATGATCTCTGACAATCCTAAAATATTATTTAGTCTAATGTTGTCTTCTAAATTTAATTCCCTAGATAATTCCTCTAAAGATGCTTTATAGGATTTAGCCAAAGGAATATCTACCTTAACATCTATTGCCGATTGATTAACATACTCCAAATTAATATATACATCAATCTTTCCTCTGTTAATTTCACCTTTTATTATTTTTTTAATATTTTCTTCTAGATACCCAATATGTCTTGGCATCTTAACTATAATATCGTTATATCTATGATTAACAGCCTTTATTTCTATTTTAAAATTATAAAGCTCGTTGCTAAACTCTCCTCTTCCAAATCCAGTCATACTTTTTATCATCAATATACACCTCTTTCTCAATATATGATTATTATAATTTAGCATTATACATGGTATTTAAATAATAGGCTACAATATATTACAAATTATTAATATTGTTTTTTACAATTGCTTTTAGTTTATTAATCATTAATATAGTGGTATACTTTTAATAACTTAATTTTAATGGAGGAATTCATATGTCATTTGATGGAATAGTAACAAAAGCAGTAGTTAATGATTTAAATGAAAAATTAATTGGGGGCAGAATAGATAAAATATACCAGCAAGAAAAAGATGAAATCCTAATCTATATTCACAGCAAGGGTACTAACTATAGGTTAGTTGTTTCGGCTAGTAGCAACAATCCTAGATTATATCTAACTCAATATTCTAAGAAAAATCCTCCTGCTCCCCCTATGTTTTGTATGCTTCTTAGAAAACACCTGGTTGGTGGAACAATACTAAATATTGAACAATTTAATCTAGATAGGGTAGTGTTTATTGATATTTCTGCCATAGATGAATTAGGCCTACCTACTGAAAAAAGACTTGTTATTGAAATCATGGGAAAACACAGTAATATTATTTTAATAGATAAATCAACACATAAAATAATTGATGGAATAAAAAGAGTCAGTGAAGATATGAGTAGAGTTAGACAAATATTACCTGGTCTAACCTACGAATATCCACCAATTCAAGATAAAGTTAATCCTTTAAATCTTAGTAAAAAAGATTTTCTTGATGTTTTAAATAAAAATGATAAAAACTTACCTTGCTTTAAATTCTTTTATTTTAATTATCTAGGTTTAAGTCCTTTAATAAGCAAAGAAATATGTTTTGATGCTGATATTGATATGGATAGAACACTGGGAAGTCTATATGAAGAAGATATTAATTCTTTATATTATTCATTTAACAAATTAATGAACCAAACATCTGTAAACAAGTTTACTCCTGTTCTAATATTATCTAATAGTGGCACTGGGATCTTAGGGTTTCATGCCTTAGATATCCATATCTTTGGTGAAGAAAATAAAGTTTACTCAAGTTCTATATCAGAAGTTTTAGATAGTTTCTATCGTAAAAAAGATATTATAGATAGAATAGGCCAAAAATCTCAATCCATTAAAAAGTCTATTCAAGTTAAATTAGATAGGGCATTAAATAAATTAGGAAAGCAAAAACAAGAACTGCTAGAATCTGAAGATAGAGAAAAATATAAGATATATGCAGATTTGATTTCTGCCAATCTTCATAGAATACCTAAATCTGCTGATAGTGTAATTCTTGAAAATTTCTATGATGAAAATATGACTCCATTAAATGTTCCCTTAGATATTAAATTGCCTCCTGTAGCCAATGCACAAAAATACTATAAGAAATATTCTAAACTTAAAAATGCCCATTTATTGTTGTTAGGGCAAATACCTGAGACAGAAAATGAAATTCTTTATCTAGAGAATGTGCTTTTGAGTATAGAAAACTCTACTGAAATTGAAGAAATGGATGAAATAAAGGAAGAATTAATCAAAGAAGGGTATATAAAAAGTTCTCAGAAACAAAAGAAGAAAAATAAAGAAGAAATGGTATCTAAACCACTTCACTTTATTTCCTCAGATGGATTTAATATTTTTGTGGGAAAAAACAATAACCAAAATGACTATCTAACTCTCCGTTTATCACGAAAAGACGATATTTGGATGCATGTTCAAAATATGCCTGGTAGCCATGTAATCATAGAAAAACAAAATAAGACTATCCCAAATAGTACTTTAGAGGAGGGAGCAATCCTTGCTGCATATTATAGCAAGGGAAAAAACTCCATCCATGTACCAGTAGACTATACAGAAAGAAAAAATGTTAAAAAACCTAAAAATGCTAAAGCTGGTATGGTCATATACGAAAACTTCAAAACCATATCAGTAAACCCTTATAAAGAATTAGCAGATAAGATTAAAAAGGTAGAAAAATAATTTTTTCTACCTTTTTAATCTATTATTATTACTTGATCAATTCCATCTATTTCCTTAAAATTTACTTTTACATTTTCACTCTTTGAAGTAGGTACATTTTTCCCTACATAATCTGGACGAATTGGAAGCTCCCTATGTCCCCTATCTATTAATACTGCTAATTGTACCCTAGACGGCCTTCCTTTCTCTACTAAAGCATCTAATGCAGCCCTAACCGTCCTTCCAGTATAAATAACATCGTCCACAAGAATAATGGTTTTTTCTTTAATATCAAAATCAAAATCATTATTTACAATAGGCTGATCACTTATTTCTGTTAAGTCATCTCTATATAAGGTTATATCCAAAGAAAATACTGGAACCGTTTCTCCTTCTATTTCCTCTATTTTTTTAGCTAATCTTTCAGCAAAAGGGCATCCCCTAGTTCTAATGCCTGCTAAAATTATATCCTTAATCCCTTTATTACGCTCAATAATTTCATTTGCTATTCTAGTTGTAGCTCTTTGTATAGACTTTTCATCTAAAATAATTGCTTTAACATTCATTTTAATCTCTACTCCTTCTTTTTTCTAAAACCTCTAAAATATTTCTAAAATATTCAGGTGGTTCAACTTTAAACTCTATGTATTCGCCACTGGAAGGATGTATAAAGCCTAACTTGTATGCATGAAGCATTTGCTTATCTAAAGTAAATTCATTTTTTCCTCTTGAGTAAATAGGGTCTCCTACAACAGGATGGTTTATATAAGACATATGTACTCTTATCTGGTGAGTTCTTCCAGTTTCTAAACTTGCTTCTACCAAAGTATAATTAGAAAACCTTTCCAATACCTTATAATTAGTTATAGCTTCTTTGCTATTTTTTTTAGTTACAGTCATCCTTTTTCTATCAACTTCATGTCTACCTATGGGAGCATCTATGGTTCCACTGTCACTACTCAACACTCCATGGACTAAACACATATATATTCTCTTTATATTCCTTGATTTTAACTCTTCAGATAAAATCCTATGGGATTTATCATTTTTTGCTACTATTAATAGTCCTGAAGTATCCTTATCCAATCTATGAACTATACCAGGTCTAATGATACCATTTATAGTAGACAAGCTATTAATATGAAATAATAATCCATTGACTAAGGTCCCAGAATAGTTTCCTGGTGCAGGGTGGACAACCATATTCTGTGATTTATTTATTATAACAATATCTTTATCTTCAAATACTATATCCAAAGGTAAATCCTCTGGTATTATATCTAGCTTTTTAGGCTTAGGAAGTTCTACTGTTATGAAATCCCCTTCCTTAACCAAGTAGCTTGCCTTCATATTAAGTTGATTTACAGATACAAGACCTTCTTTAATCAATTTTTGCACATAGGACCTAGATACTTCATCTAATTCTTTTGCAATGTAAGCATCCAGTCTTTCAGATTCCTCTTCATCAACATATATCTGTACAATATCCATAGCATTCACCTACACTTCATACCTGTCAAACAAGATCAAAATTAAAATAATGAAAGTTCCTAGTACTATAAATATGTCAGCCACATTAAAAACAGGAAAATCATATGTACCAAACAATCTAAAGCTTAAAAAATCAACTACATAGCCAAATCTAACCCTATCTATAAAATTCCCTATAGTGCCACCTAAAAACATACCTAAACCAAACCTCATAAAAATATTTATATTATAATAATTTTTTATCAAAAAAATGGAGATTGAAACTATGACTGCAAGGGTTATAATAATAAAGAATACCTTCTTATTTTGTAAAATCCCAAAAGCAGCACCAAAGTTTTCTACATAAGCCAGTTGAAAAAAATTAGGAATAATAATATGAGGAGCAAATCCCTTTAATGATTTTATGACAACATATTTACTAATTTGGTCTAATGCTACAATTATAACAGATAAAATAAATACCAAAATTCTTTCCTCCTAGTTCTCTAAATATACATTCTATTCTATATTATTATTAACCTAATATCAATATGGATATAAAAACTTCTCTGGAGAAACTACCAGAGAAGTTTTTATATAAGGTAAAAGTTTAAGTCTTTCATAATCTATTTCTCTTTTACAGCTTTCACAAATTCCATAACTACCATTTTTTATAGCCTCTAAAGAGCTATCTATTTCATATAATGTATCTTTTATCCTATTCTTAAAACCGTTATCCTGCTCCATCATAAAAACTTCTGTTCCAATATCTGCCGGGTGATTATCATATCCAGAAATATCACTGTGATAAATGTCCATAGAACCATATTCCTCCATGTTATTCATATTATTCAGTGAACTTGTTAGTTTTTTCTTTTCTTCTAATAGGATTTTCTTAAGATAATGTAGTTTATCTATATACATAATTCCTCCAATTTAATTAATCATATTTATTTCTAGACTAATAATATAACCAGTAGATTAATAAACATTCATATCTAAGATAGTATAAAATTACATTATTTCAATAAATTTATATTTTTATATTAAACTTTTGTATAAATTCTCAAACTCATTAAAATCAAGGGATTGAAATCCGTCAGATAATGCTTTATCAGGATTTGGATGTATTTCCACTATAATTCCATCTGCATCCAAAGCTTTTGCAGCCTTTGATGCTGGAAGGACTAATTCTCTTCTTCCAGTTCCATGGGACGGATCCACAAATATTGGAAAATCTGTCTTTTCTTTTAATATTGGAATACTCATTAAATCTAATGTGTTTCTTGTATAATCTTCAAAAGTTCTTATACCTCTCTCACACAAAATTATTTTTTCATTTCCTTCCTGTCTAATATATTCAGTAGCCATTATCCATTCATCAATGGTAGCACTCATACCTCTTTTTAACATTACAGGTTTAGAAGTTTTACCAACTTCCCTTAAAAGAGAAAAGTTTTGCATATTTCTTGAACCTATTTGAATAATATCCACATAGTCATAAGCTTCTTCTATATCCCTTGGATCCATTATTTCAGATATAATTTTAAATTTATATTTAGTCTTAATGTTATTTAATATTTTAAAGCCTTCTAAACCCAGTCCTTGAAAGGATTTGGGACTTGTTCTTGGTTTAAAAACCCCACCCCTAAGTATTTTTACACCTATTCTAGACAAAAATCCTCCTATGGCTTCCATCTGGTCTTCATCTTCTATTGCACAAGGACCTGCAATAATAGTAAAGTTTCCATCTCCGATCCATGTACTACTATCTAACTCAATACTTCCTATCATTTAAATTCCTCCAACTACATTCTTATATGTTTTAAAAATTGCCTTTAAAGAAAAAAGGGCTATTATGCCCCTAAATGGTCAATATCATTTTGAATATTATCATCAACTAATACTTCTTTAACATCCTCTGTTACTTTATTCTGATTATTGTTTTCATAATCTTTATAAAACTCATCTAAAGAAATAAGCTGTGCCTTAATGAATGATTCATATCGTGTTTTAAAAATAAATATTTCTTTTTTTAAATAATCATATTCTTTCCTTATACTATTAACTTCATTAAGAGCTTCATTAATCTTATTTCTAGCTTGTATTTCTGCATCTTCAATTATTAATTCGGCCTTTCTTCTAGCACTACTTGTAACTTCATCTGCAGTGCTCTGAGCAACAACTAATGTACTCTTCAGCGTTTCTTCTAAATTATTATATTGTCTGATTTGATCAGTTAAAATTCCAATCTTATCTTTTAATTCAATGTTTTCCTTATAGAGTCTTTCGTAGTTCTCATTGATAGCATCTAGATAAGCATCTACTTCCTTCGTCTTATATCCTAATATATTTTTTTTGAATTCCTTGTTTTGTATATCTAATGGTGTAATCATTTATCTCACTCCATTTATATTAATATTCTAATATTAGCCTTTATTTTACCCTTGCTACTTAATCCATAAGTAGAGTGAAGAATAGAGCGTCCATATCCTCTTACAGATATTATATCTCCAACTACTAATTCTTTGGCAGGCCTATCTATTGGCTCCCAATTAACCTTTACATATTGTGCTTTTATAATATCCATACTCTCTTGCCTTGATAAATTATATGTAGCACTAATATATACATCTAATCTATAGGAAGACAATGTTCTATTCAATTCCTTATATAAAACTTTTACAGGCGTTAAATCTTCTACTGACTTTTCTTCCAAATGAATTGTTTTATTTCCAACTTTATCTAAATTTAATAAAATGAAATCTCCTATTTCTTTTTTTACAATAATATCTGTATAATCTTCATGAACTAAAATATCTCCTATCTTAGATCTTTTTATGCCCAAATTAAGTATTGCACCTAAAAAATCTTTATGGGTTAATCTTTCTAGGTTGCCTTCAACTCTTAATACAGTTAAATGCTGTGGCAAAAGTTCTTGGCTAAAGTACTCAGGATAAATAACCATAATTTGTCTTTCTGTCTCATTTAAACCACCATTTTCTAAATAATCTATTTCTATAAACCTATTTAAAATGGATTTGGCTAAAAATCTTTCGTAGGGATCAAGAAAGTCTGTAGCCTCATAGAAATGGTTATTTAATACTATTTGAATTTTGTCTATTAGTCTTCTCATACTAATTACTTTTTCCTGATCTTTAATATGAGAAACATACTTTTCTTTATCTATAAACATATGAATACCTATATATTATAATATTCTGGTTATTACATAGTGAGCTAATCTTAGCATGAAAATAGCAATTAATGGTGAAAAATCAAACATGCCTTTATTTAACCCTAATTTAGAAGCCAATTCCCTAGATGGTCCTAGAATAGGCTCAGTCAGTTCATAAACTAATTTAGTCAGAACTCCATTTCCTCTAATATTCAAAAATGAAAAGACAATCCTAACCAAAATTAATACCTCTATTAAATTTAATAAAATTGTTATAGATTCATATAATAGTCCCATTAGTATAATTTACTCCCTTTCATTACCATGAAAATATACCTTTGTTTTTTAATTCATCCTTTAATCCATCAATTTCAACATTATTAGGCGCAAAAATAAATATATCCTTTGTTACTTTTTGAATATTGCCCTCCATAGCATATAGTCCACCATTGATAAAATCAAATATCTGCCTTTTTACTCCATTATCTAGTTGCTCTAGATTTACTATTACAGCCTTTCTCCCTTTAAGATCATCAATTATTTTAGGAGCTTCATCATAGCTAAGTGGTTCATGTACAACAATCTTCATATTACTATTAGTATGGATATTTACCACTTTATTATTAAACTTTTTCATTTTAGTAGGCAGTTGAGCCTCATAATCCTCTTCGTATTCATCATACTCTTCGTATCTTTCCTCATCCTCTAAATCCTGTACACCTATAAAATATTTGATCTTGTCCATAAAATTACTCATTATATCCCTCCTAATAATTTCTTTTGCCAAAAATGGCAGAGCCAATTCTAATCATATTGGAACCTTCTTCAATGGCTAGTTCATAGTCATTTGTCATTCCCATGGATAAATAATCCATAGAAAGGTTTCCATAATTTCTACTCTCGATATCTTTTTTTAATACATTTAATGTTCTAAATACTTTTCTTAAAAGTATTTTGTCAGAAGTAAAAGGTGCTACCGTCATTAATCCCCTAACTTTAATATTATTTAAACTTAATATCTCTTCTATAAAGTGTAAAACTTCTTCTACCTTTAAGCCAAACTTACTTTCTTCTTCAGCAACATTGACCTGTAACAAAACTTCTGCAACCTTGTCAATATTTTTAGCGCGTTTGTCTAATTCCATAGCTAATGATATGCGGTCTAAGGAATGTATCAATCTAGTCTTACCAATAATATTTTTAACCTTATTTGTTTGTAAATGACCTATCATATGATAATTTATTTTATTGCCAATTAAATTATATTTTGTTTCCAACTCTTGAACTCTATTTTCCCCAATATCCAATATACCTACATCAATAGCTTCCTTTATTTTATCAATACCTATAGTTTTAGTTACAGCAATAAGTTCAACCTTTTCCTTTTCTCTGCCTGATCTTTTTAAAGCATTTTCTATGTTCTCTTGTATTGCAATTATGTTGTTTTGAATACTTATTTTTATCCCCTCCACTGTCAATTAAGGATCTGTCCTTCCTTTATGTTATTAGTATTTAAGAATATTTCGTCAAAAAGTGTAATGGTTTTAACCAAATTGTCTTCTCCCTCTATTTGAATATTCCCATTGCTATCTCCCTTATTCACATAAGTATGGTCTTTGTCTTCACCAATTATTATAACGGGTCTAAACTTCACTATGCTGCTTTTATCTTTTATATATACCCCTTTTAGATTATCTTTATCTACAATTGATTTAGTAGGTATTTTATACCCTTCTTTTTTATACTTTATGATTTCAATTTCTGGGAATCTAACATCATAATAATGGTGTAGCATAGTATTTAGTTTTAAAACTAAAACTCCTTTATCCTCATAAGGATTTATTGCAATAATTTTTCCTTTGACTTCCTGCTTGTCTCCATTTATTAGAATTCTAATCGTTTGATTTAATTCAAAATCCTGTACCTCATTTAAATCTTCTATTTTTATAGCAACATACCATTCAAAATTATCAATAATCTTACAAATAGGTTGTTCTACAGCTATGATAGACTCTTTTTCATCAGTTTTAGATGTGCTCTTAAGATTCAATCTATCATAAGTATAGTTTTCAAAATCCTTAGGTAGAAAAAACTCCTCATATCCATCTATTTTATAAGAAATTATACCTCCATGATTAGTGTAGTATTTAATATGATTACTTTTTATCTCTGCGTCAATTTTATTTCTTTTATCCTTTAAGTTTTCAATACTTTGACCTACTAATGTGTTGGAAAAAGAAATATCTTTAGCTTTGCTATCATATAAAGCTAATTGTTCTTTTAATATGTAGATTTCTTCTAAATTTCCTTTCAAAACATTGTTTTGCAATTCCTCGACTAATCTTAGTTGAAAATCTTCAATTTTCTCTTTCTCATTTGTAATTAATTTTGTTTCATTTTCTGATTTTTTTAAAGCTGAAATAGATTTGTCTATAGTCTCCAGTTCCTGTTTTAAATACGAAGTATCATTTAATGAGTTGACATTGGCAACTTCCACACCTGCAGCCAATCTTTCTCCTTCAATGGAAGTCCTCTCTAACTCTCCACTATTTTTTGCCTTGATTATGGTTTCATCCATTATGACAAAACCTTGAGCAGAAATCTTTTCAATTAGTGTTCCTTCTTCTGGTTGGACAGTTTTAGCATTGTTGGCAAGTAAAGATGGAACAGACCTAAATATTAAGTAAATAAAAATAGAAAGTATGATTGTAACTCTAAACAATTTTCTTTTTTTCCTATTTTTCTCTCTCTTCTCATAAGACATCTATTTCACCCTTTGTAAATCTAAACTTAAAAAAATTTACCATATTTGCTTACTATTTTAAATTTTAATATACTATCTATTTTGAACATCTTTATCTCATCTTTATGAGTTATCATTAAAATAGACATATCATATTTTTTTGCTCCTAGAAGAATTCCATTGTATTTTTTCTTTTCCTTAGTAATAACTTTAATTTCATCTCCAGCCTTTGCTCTCAATCCATCTAAAATAAATTCCTTCATATCAGTTTCTCTTAAATGCTCTTCTGTGACAGCTTTTTTATCAATAATAATAACATTGTTTTTTAAGTAAATTTTCTCTTTCAATATTGTAAATATATATCCAAATATACTAGTAATAAATAGCAAAATCAAAATAGTTAATATAAAATCTAGCAAACTTACACCTCCAAATAATTAAACCTAATAATAGTATAACACAACTAGACACTGTTTTAAACTACTTTAAAAAATCAAATTATGAACCTAAAGTACCTATTTGTTTGATAATTAAATATTTTTAATGATACTTAATAATTTTATAATTTTTTTATTAGCTTTTTTCTACTTTTCATGTTATAATTTAAATTGTCGAAATTTGAACATCGGGATGTAGCGCAGTTTGGTAGCGTACAAGTCTGGGGGACTTGGGGTCGCAGGTTCAAATCCTGTCATCCCGACCATTAAAAAAAGGTAGAATAAAATTCTACCTTTTTTGTTTATATTATTATACAGATTAATCCTCCACTACCATCATTTATTATCCTTTCTAAGGCCCTCCTAAGTTTTTGTCTGGCATCTTCAGGCATTGTATTTAACTTTCCTTGTAGTTGCTCATTTACTAAATCATATAGTGATTTTCCAAACAAATTTGACTGCCATATTTTAGAAGGTTCTCCTTCAAATTCTGATAATAAATATTGAATTAGTTCTTCAGATTGTTTTTCTGTACCTATAAGTGGCGATACTTCAGTGGCAATGTCTGCCCGCATTACATGTAACGATGGAGCCTTTGCCTTTAGTTTTACTCCAAAACGACTGCCTTGACGATAAATCTCTGGTTCTGCTAGCTCTAATTCTTCTAAGCTTGGACTTACTAATCCATATCCTATTTCTTTTGCTTCTATTAATGCTCTTTCAATTTTATCATATTTCTTTTTTGTTTCAGCTAATTTTGAAATAAGCCCTAATAACTGATAATCTCCCTCTATTGCATATCCAGTCATGTCCTTAAGTACACTGTAAAATAGTCCTTCTTCTATGACGATTTCAGAATTTACCACACCTTCTCCTAATTTTATTTCAACTAAATTCACATTTTTGACTATATCTAATTCTTTAAGTGGATTTAAAAAAGCTGAAACTTCATTTAATTTTTGAAGTCCTTCCATTGATTCTTTTAGGGTATTTAAAATACTTGTTTTTATCCAATGTTTTTTTGGTAAACCTTCTATCCACTTAGGAAGGTTTATCGTCACTTCTTTAACTGGAAATTCATACAATAGCTTTTCGAAAATCTTTTCAATATCGTCTACTTCCATATTTAAGCAATCTAAGGTTACTACCGATATGCCATATTTGCTTTGTAGACTCTCTCTTAAGGCGATTGTACTGTCAAGATTAGGATGTTTTGAATTTAATACAATTACAAAGGGTTTTCCTAACTCTTTTAATTCAGATATTACCCTTTCCTCTGCCTTAATATAGTTAGATCTGTCTATATCAGTTATTGAACCATCTGTAGTAAGAACTAACCCTATGGTGGAATGATCTGTAATAACCTTTCTAGTCCCAATTTCGGCTGCTTCTTCGAAGGGAATTTCTTTTTCATACCAAGGTGTAGTAACCATTCTTGGTGCAAAGTTTTCTTCATGTCCTAATGCTCCATTTATTAGATATCCAACACAATCTACCATCCTTACTTTAAACTTGACATTTTCATTTAAAGTAAGTTCTACTGCTTCATTGGGTACAAATTTAGGTTCTGTAGTCATTATTGTTTTTCCTGCCCCACTTAATGGTAATTCATCTTTAGCCCTTTCCTTTTTATGCCTATTTTCGATATTAGGTAAAACAAGTAGCTCCATAAATCTCTTTATAAATGTGGATTTACCTGTTCGAACAGGGCCAACAACACCTGCATATATATCGCCATCTGTTCGACCTGCAATATCTTTGTATATATCAAAAACCTCCACACTATCCCCCCCTATGAGTAAAATTATTAAATACATCACTTAACATTATATATATACGCCTAGTAGTATAAAATATTACAAGCTTATAAAAAAAACCTGCTGAAATTAGCAGGTTACCATAAATTATTTTTTTCTAATACAATATTTTCCATTTCATGTTTTCTTTCTCTAATCATTAAATTAGATACAGAATTTTTAACATCTTCTCCCTCATAAAGTACACCATATATTTCTTCAGTAATAGGCATGTCTATATTATACTTTTGGGCTAATTTATAAGCAGATTTTGTTGTTTTAATACCTTCTACAACCATACCAATTTCTTTAACGGCATCTTCTACTTTTTTTCCCTGTCCTATTAATATGCCAGCTCTTCTATTTCTACTATGCATACTAGTACAAGTTACAATCAAATCACCTATTCCAGAAAGTCCTGAAAAAGTGTCTGTTTGAGCACCCATCTTCTCACCAAGTCTTGCCATCTCAAAAATTCCTCTAGTCATCAAAGCAGCTTTAGTATTATCACCATAATTTAAACCATCAGATACTCCTGCACCTAAAGCTATGATATTCTTAAGAGCTCCTCCTAATTCCACACCTATTACATCAGGGTTAGTATATACTCTAAAGCTAGGTGTAATAAATAAGTCTTGAACATATTCAGCCACATCCTTATACTTTGAAGCAGATACCACAGTAGTAGGCATTTGATTTGCAACCTCTTCTGCATGGGAAGGTCCAGAGAGTATGGCATATCTATTTTTTGGTAAAAACTCTTCAACTATTTCTGATATTCTAAGTAAGGATTCATTTTCTATTCCTTTAGATACATTCACAATTATTTGTTCAGGCTTAATGTAAGATTTGCTATTGTTTAATACTTCTCTAATACCGTGGGTTCCAACTGATAAGACTATTGCCTCTGCCTTATAATTTACTTTTTCTAAATCATCAGTAAGTCTTAGGTTTGATGGAAATACAACATTAGGAAGATACTTATTGTTCATCCTTGTATTGTTCATATCTTCAATTTGCTCTTTATTTCTTAGCCACATATTTACATCGTATCCTTTATTAGATAACAATATGGCTAAAGCTGTACCCCAACTGCCACCGCCTAGAACTCCAATCTTTTCTGTCATCATAAACACCT
>Ga0265293_10006000_pt1 | contig 19780 bp, 15 predicted proteins | sample Munlanlewell138R_FD_192505 | JGI IMG/M metagenome (GOLD analysis project Ga0265293, IMG submission 192505) | Leachate microbial communities from a municipal landfill in Southern Ontario, Canada - Leachate well 138R | ecosystem: Engineered > Solid waste > Landfill > Unclassified | place: Canada... | reverse complement strand
CTTCTCATGCAGGTGCTCCTGCTCGCGACTACCTTTGCTATCATTAAAAAATAACTGTCCCAGTCCGGACGGTTCAGCATGTGGTCCTCCCTTTTGTGTATTCAAATGTTATATAAAGTATAGTTTATTTTGCTATATTTATGTTGATAAAAAAGAGCATGGATCTCCGATTTTTTTATGTTGACCGGACTGCCCATGTGTTTACCGGCATCCTGAAAAACAATATGGCCTGATATAAGAATAAATCATAAGCGGATTTATACTCTTTATTAAATTTACATGTTGAATGATTTTTTTTCGACAGGAAATTGCGGAGATATCAGATATTTTTTATAAGTTTTTCTATTGCAGTCCTGAGTTCTTCGTAGGAATGGCTGCGATCTCTTGCACACTCCTTTGCGGGTCTGTCGCAAATAAGGCATGTACGTGGGGGAAGTCCAAGATCGGACCTTGAGATCGTTTTCTCCTGCACAATGATGTCGATGTCAAAAATGCGGCCTTCAGGAGTCTTTTCTTCAATATTCACAGCAATTTCCTTTGCTTTTTTTGCCGCAGAGATATCGCCTTCAAAAAAGCCTATCCAGCAAACACCCGCAGCATTTATTGTCCTTTTTTCGTGTTGGGGAAGGGATGTCCATTTGTCAATAAATGTCTTACAGAATCTTTCGACAGCCTTTTCATCATTTGGTACTCGTTTTGGATATCCCGGGATGTTAAGGGTCACCTGGCAGGCAAATATATTTTCAGAGAGATAGCTGCTTCTGATCCTTACTCTCTCTTCTCTGCCTGAAAGTATTTCGTAAAGGGCATCCCCAGTGTCAGTTTTGTTTATGTTCATGGATCAGTTTCTCTACGACGGACCTTCCTCTTTCCGAAGAGAGGTAATCCAGAGTAACAGGGGGGAGCATTCTCTTTAAGGCATCCAGGTCGTTTTCAACTATGGCCTTTCTCACCCTTGAAGCTGAGACAGCTTTTCCGGAAAGGTCGTTGAGCCTTTCTATCTCCACAATTTCCACACCACGCGGAGGGAGCACTTTTTTCATCATCTCGTTATACTTTGCGGTGATCGGACAAAATGGTTCTGTTCCAACGAAACGTTTTTTTATCGAGAGTTCCGGCACGAAAAGGTTCGCAAAAAGGGTGGCATCAAGTTCAGCCTGTGTTTCTGCGACAGAAGCCGTACATTTGTCCTTCAGAAAGTACGTGGGGAACGTCGCCCTTGATACTGCGTAGTCACTGCTTGCGATGAGCTTGACGTTTCTGAGGTCTTTCGTTCCCTCTTCGACAAGCATCATCCTGTCTTTAAAAGGAAATAGAGAGAGGTCCTCCTGGACGATTATGACATAAAGGCCGTCACATTCGCCTGCAGCAGTCTCGATCAGGAACCTGTGACCGTTTGTAAATGGGTTGCAGTTCATTACAGCAGCCCCGATGTTTTTTTTATCCGGGAATATTTTATTTTGCTTAAGGATATCACGGTAATCTTCAGAAGATGGCTGTCCGGACTCCATCAAAACAACAGTCTCTGTCCTCGCCAGTTCCATGAATCCCAGATATGCAAATTTATCCGCCATATCGCACTTAGTGTAGACGAAAAGGTGGAATATGCCGTTTTCCCTTGCATAACGAAGCAGGTCGGATATGACCATACCCGAGAGGCCTGCTTCCTGCCATTCGGCATCTGCTGCCACCATTTTTATTACTTTGCCCTGCAAACTTGCCGTTGCGATGACCTTTTCAAGGGAGTTCTCCACGACAGCAGTACAGTCAGGAGCGCCTTCAAAGGTCAGTCCGTTTCTCTCAAGCAGCCGTTCCACCTGTTCTTTTTCATTTTTGCTGAGATTTTTAATCGTTCTGGTCTGAAAGCCAAACATTAAGCCTTAGTCCTTTCCAAGCTTTCTTTTTAGAATTTCTCCTATGCTTGACCTTGGCATCTCTGTAAGGAAATCGATTATTCTGGGTACTTTGTAGTAAGAAAGTTTTTTCTTGCAGTGTTCGATCAGTTCCTTTGAAGTGACCTTTTCATCTTTTTTCAGGACAACGAATGCCCTTACTATCTCTCCGCTTATTGAGCGGGGCACTCCTATGACTGCCGCCTCAATTACAGCGGGATGTTCAAGCAGGACTTTTTCAACTTCCTGGGCATAGACTTTGAAGCCCCCGACGAAGATGACCTCTGATCTGCGGCCCACAAGGTAGAGATATCCGTCATTGTCGAACCTGGCTATGTCACAGGTGTCGAACCATCCGTCAACAAATCTCTTTGCAGTGAGCTCGGGGTTTCTGTAGTAGCATTTTGCCACATTCTCGCCCCTGATCCAAAGATGGCCTTCTGCACCTGCTGGTAGGACCGATCCTTCATCGTTTCTGATCTCAGCTTCTACACAGGATAAAAGTGTGCCGACACTGCCGGTTTTTCTGTTTTCAATACCCGGGGCTATTGATACGACGGAAGCAGCTTCAGTAAGCCCGTATCCTTCTATGACAGGAATGCCAAGGTACTCCTGGGATCTTTTGTCAAAATCGAGAGGAAGCCTGTCACCTCCCGAGAGTATGTATCTGAGGCTTTTTGGAGGTGTAATTCCCCTTGCTACTGTTCCAAGCAGAAGCGAAATAATTGTCGGAACGGCGGGAACGATAGTTACAGAAGCATTTCTCATGGCGTCCATCGCAGCCTCAGGAGGCATGAAGGTCGGAAGGACGACCTGGCTTGTGCCTTTGACAAGAGGGATCAGGGAACCGCAGACAAATCCAAATGCGTTAAAATTCGGCAGAGCATTAAGGAAAACGTCGTCGTCCGTCAGTGTGCCGATATGATCCACGCATGCGTTGATGCTTGCGTAAAGGTTGGCATGAGTCAAAGGGACAGCTTTTGGTTCACCCGTAGTGCCGGAAGTGTAAAAAATTACTGCAGTATCTGTAGATTCTTCCTCGGACGTTCTTCCTGCAATGCTTTCCACAGGGGCGTCCAAAGAAGTTACGACACAGGGTATGCCCTCCTCGGAGATAAGTGGCACAATGCTTGATGAACCCCTGTAAGTAATCGAGGCGAAGACATCTGCGTGCCTGAGCTGTTTTATTAGGGAGACGTAACCGCTTCTGGGATCTATGGGTACTACCGTTCCCCCAAGCTTCCATACTGCTATCATTGACGCAAGCAGTATAGGGCTGTTGGGAAGAAGGAAAGCCATTCTTTGTCCGGCCTTGAAGCCGCTTGAACGGAAGCCTTTCTCGCATTCCTCTGTCAGTTCAAGAAACGCGCCGCCTGACCACCATGTTTTCTGCCACCATATAAATGGTTCTGTCCGAAGTGATTCAAGGTTTGATATTATGATATCTTCAAGTCTGGGAGCCAATGCTTCCCCTCCACTCTGTTAAAGCTTTAATGCCATGTACGATTCCCATGCAGCTGAAAAAGGAAGCATGCTCTCAGGAATGTCGTACCTTGGGTGGTGAAGACCATATTCCAGCCCGGTTCCCATGAGCATAAAAACAGATGGGACGCATGAACTGAAGAAGGAAAAATCCTCTCCGGAGAGCAACGGCCGTTCCAACATTTTAATGCCATCCTCACCAAAGAAAGGAATGCCGACGTTTACTACCTTGTCTACCATATCAAAATCATTCTCCACCTGGCCGTAATTCCTGGTGTATTCAACTGAAGCCAGGCCTCTGAATGCTTTGGCAATTGCAGGAGCAACAGTTTCTATCCTGCTCTGGACAAAATCCCTTGTTTTTGGACTGAAAGCGCGCAGCGTTCCCCACAGATTGACCTGTTCAGGTATTACATTATAAGCGTAACCCGCCTCTATCTGTCCGAAAGATACAACTACAGGGTCTCTTGGGTCTATCTCTCTTGTAAGCATCGTCTGTATAGCAACTACGATGTGAGAAGATATAGTTATGGGGTCGATGGCCATGTGAGGCTCTGCGGCGTGTCCGGCAGTACCTCTGATGTCGATATGTATCCTGTCTGAAAGCGCTGTAAGGACACCTTTACGTAGGAAAAGCTCACCATAAGGAATTTCTGACCACCAATTGAGAGAAGCTGCGTTTCCGATGTTGAAAGTTTCAAGGAACCTGTTTTCAACAAGTATCCTGGCCCCGCCTTTTCCTTCCCCCGCAGGCTGGAAAAGGAATACAACCTTTCTTTTTAATTCATCTCTGTGAAGGGAAAGCACCTTGGCTGCTCCAAGCAGTGACGCCATATGGGCGTCGTGTCCGCATGCATGCATAAGGCCTGGCATGCACGAAGAGAAGGGGAGCCCTGTCTCTTCTTCAACAGCAAGTGCATCCATACAAGAGCGCAGAAGAATAGCAGGCCCAGGCAGGTCTTTCCCTAAGATCCCGATTACGGATGTTGGGATCGCAAAACCTGAGATAACCTCCATGCCCTCGATAGAATCGAGTACCCTTGTTATTTTGGAGGCAGTTATATTTTCTTCGAACGCGAGTTCGGGGAATTGATGAAAATCCCTTCTCCAATCCCGCATTTCCTCTGAGATGTTCTCTGCTTCAGTCAGAAGCTGGGCTCCCAGAGCAGATAGTCCTGAATTATCAGACATATCGGATACTTCCTTCCACCTTTAGAAAGCACTAGATGAATAATGGCTTAGTTTATCACAAATTGGGGATATAGTGTACAATTGTGCAGTCAGAAGGCTTTTCTTCTCAAATGATGACAGGGGATGCTGGATAAGTTGGACCAAAATATGAAGGGGATAGCAGCTCTTTTTTTTGCTTATTTTATATGGGGAGCTATGCCTGTCTACTGGAAAGCACTGGAAGCCGTTTCATCTTTTGAAATATTAGGGCACCGGGTAATATGGTCCGCGTTATTTACTTTCCTTCTGATGTTCGGGCACAGAAACCGGATGATCTTCATGGATATGCTGAAAGAGAGAAAAAAAGACATCTTATGGCTTGCAGGAGGCGGATTCCTCATATCTTTCAACTGGGGCCTCTACATATGGGCAGTCAACCATGGAAGGATCCTTGAGACAAGCCTTGGGTACTTTATCAACCCTCTTGTAAGCATGTTCTTCGGGATGATGTTTTTCAGGGAAAAACTAAATAAAATTCAGACGATCGCACTTTGCCTTGCGGTTCTCGGAGTAAGTTTCGAACTGATCTCAGTAGGATCAATACCACTTGTTTCAATTGGTCTTGCTATCTCCTTCGGATCGTACGGAGTTCTCAAAAAGGCAGTCAAGGCCAAACCCGATATTGCCCTTTTCATTGAAACCCTCACCGTAACTCCGGTCGCCCTGACGTTTCTAATACTTCTGCAGAAAGAGGGGGCTGCATCTTTTCCTTATGACGGCCTGACAAATATTCTGCTGGCAGGTACAGGTATACTTACTTCCATCCCTCTCATACTTTTCGCTTATGGTGCATCAAGGGTACCCCTAACGACGATAGGTTTCGTCCAATATATATCTCCAACGCTTAGTTTCATGCTTGGCGTCTTTGTCTACAACGAACCTATCCTGATATCGAGGATAACCACATTTATTTTTATCTGGGCAGCCCTTGCAGTCTATTCAGCAGATGCCATCATCCAGAGCAGACGCAGGGCCGGCAGCAGTTAAGCATGTCCCCAGTCCTTCAAAGTTAAAACTATCAAAAACTATCAAATATCAAAAAAATCCCTGGTTTGTGTTGACATACATACTTCAGCGTATGTATAATTCGCTATGCTAACTTTTAGATTGGAAGTGATGTATTGCCAAGAAAGACGAAAGAGGAGTCAATAAAAACAAGAAGCCTGCTTCTTGAAGCGGCTCTTGACGTTTTTTCTGAAAAAAGTTTTTCAGAGGTCACATTGAGTGAGATAGCAGAACGTGTCGGGATGACAAAAGGCGCGCTTTACTGGCATTTCAAAAATAAAGGCGACTTGCTTTCCAAGCTGATCAAAGAGATATTCCTTGATTCCGAGATAGAGTTTGCAGAAAAATTAGTCGAGCGCGAGACGTTGGCAGATTTGCGTGATTACTACAATAAAAAACTTATGTTGCCTGACAAAAATGACAGGTTTATAAAGATCAATGCCATAATGCTAAGGCGTTTTGAATGGCCGGAGGAGGTAAGGTCAAATTTATTTACCCTTCTGAAGGACCAGATAGCAAGAGAAAAGAAGATGATCAACGAAATTTTGCTTAGATCAAGGAGGGAGGGGGTCATCAGGCAGGATATTGAGGTAGAGAATGCCTCTTCAGCGATAACCTCGGTCTTTTATGGCCTTTATATATTGGTTCTGAATGAGATCGTCACAGATGACATTATTAAGAGCACCGATTTTATATTCAACGCATTCAGAAAAGAACTGATTTGCACAAAAAACTGAACATTTTTATTTAAAGAAAGAGCAGGTGCGTTTAAATGACAGCACAAGGGGAAGACGGAAAGATCCAGATCAGGAACACTTCGGGGAAGTACGGATGGATGAAGGCTATCGTAGTAATTGCAATAATTGTAATAATTGGATTCGCAGCAAAGGGTTATTTAAAATCCGATGCCGCAATAAAAAATTCTCAGATGCAGCCACCAGCCCCTGCTGTAGTTCTTTATACTGTGACAGAAAAGGACCTGTCTACGAGCCGAAGCTTTATTGGAAAGGTGGAAGCTGTTCAGACTGTTTCCCTAAAATCCCAGGTTTCAGGAGAGATCGTCAAAGTTAACTTCAAAGAGGGATCCCTTGTAAAGGCAGGGCAGCCCCTTTTTACGATAGACCCGAGCCATTATCAGGCTACTGCAGACCTCAGGAAAGCTGAGCTCGAACAGGCTCAGGCAGGATTGGTAAAGGCCGAAAAGTATCTTGCACGTGTTAAGGCAGCAGACGCGCGCAGTATTTCTGCAAGTGACATAGATGCGGCCGAAAGCGCTTTTTTGCAGGCCAAAGCCGGTGTTTCACAGGCTAAGGCTGTGTTAAAGCTGGCACAGATAGACCTTTCACATGCCCGGATAACTTCCCCTATAAGCGGACAGATAGGGGCAGCTGCACTTACAAAAGGAAATTATGTAACTCCCGCTTCAGGCCCTCTTGCAACTATAGTCCAGATGGATCCGATACGTGTCTCTTTTGCCATGCCGGACAAAGATTATCTTAATGAGCTGGAGCAGTTCAAAAAAAACGGGCCGGTATACGAGACGACTTTGGTTCTTTCTAACGGCAGGGAACTCAATATGCAGGGGGAGCGTGACTTTGAAAGCAATAAAGTTGACGAAAGGACCGGCACCCTTGAGATGGTGATCCGTTTCCCCAACCCTGAGGGCATACTTATCCCGGGTTCTATGGTCAGGGTAGGGACAAAACCTGTTGAGAAAGACACCAGCATAGTTATACCTCAGGAATCGATACTGGCTGATTCACAGGGAAGCTACGTTTATACGGTAGATGGGAATAATATTGCCCATCAGACAAGAATAGAGCTTGGAGCAGAGATCGGCAGCATGCGTAAGGTCGTCAAGGGTTTAAAGGTAAATGACAGGATCATCCGTATCGGTCTGCAGAATGTGCGTCCGGAATCTCCTGTTGCGCCTGCCCAGGCAGAAACGGAAAATAAAACGGCAGCAGAGATCGCAGGACAGAACGAGGTAGAGCTGTCATTGTCTTCCCCTGATTCCCAAAGCAAAGAAGGAAACTAAAGATGTTATCTGAATTTTTTATCAGGCGTCCCAGATTCGCAATGGTAATAGCCATTGTTTTGGCTTTTGCCGGACTCATAAGCGCGTTCAGGCTGCCTGTTGCCCAGTATCCGAACGTTACACCCCCGCAGGTCAGTGTCGGAGCATCTTACAGGGGAGCTGATGCTTCGACTCTCTCAAGCACAGTGGCGGCACCTTTGGAAGAACAGCTCAACGGTGTCGATGGAATGATCTACATGAGCTCGACTTCTGATAACAGCGGGAATTATGAACTTACCATCACCTTTGACATGGGGACAGATCCAGACATGGCCCTTGTCAAGGTACAAAACCGCGTCCAGCAGGCCGCCCCGATGCTCCCAAGCGAGGTCACGGCACAGGGTATAACAGTAGAATCCCGTTTCTCAGACATTCTGGGATTTGTTGGTATCATATCTCCCAATGGAACGAAAGACGGTCCATTTCTTATGGACTACGCTGAAAATAACGTCAAAAACGTTTTCAAGCGTGTTCCGGGAATGGGCGACTGCCAGGTCTTCGGTTCAAAGTACAGCATACGCATATGGCTTGACCCCGAACGCATAGCTTCACTGGGGCTAAGCATCAATGACGTTGCAAATGCAATAAGGAGCCAGAATAAACAGGCATCCATAGGTTCTATAGGGACGGCTCCGGTAAAAACTGACCAGCCTCTGGTATATTCACTGACCACACGGGGACGGCTAAATTCCGTAAGCGAGTTTGAAAACATAATCCTTCGCACGACGACCCAAGGAGGGCTGGTGAAACTCAAAGATGTCTCCCGTATCGAACTGGGATCTGAGTCATACGCTTTCGATGCCACATTTAACGGAAGGCCTGCGGCAATGATGCTTTTGACCCAGTCCTCCGGATCAAACGCTCTCGATGTAATGGCAGGAGCCAAAAAAACTATCGAAGAACTGACTCCCCGTCTTCCTAACGATACAGAGTTCGTTCTGGGATACGACTCAACGGAATACGTAACTGCTACGATAAAAGAGATTATCCTTACACTCCTGATAACGTTTTCTCTTGTTGTTTTCGTATGCTATCTCTTCCTTCAGGACCTGAGGGTAACGCTTGTGCCTGTGGCAGCTATCCCGATCTCTCTCCTTGCTACATTTTCAGGACTGGCATTCATGGGTTACAGCATCAACATTCTCTCACTCTTTGGACTGGTGCTTGTAATAGGAACGGTCGTTGACGATGCTATCATTGTCGTCGAACGTGTCCTCTTTATAATGGACAGGGACCACTGTGATACGGAAACAGCTACGGTACAGGCCATGAGGGACGTTACAGGACCCATGGTCGCCACCACGCTGGTTTTCCTTGCCATATTCGTGCCGGTCGGTTTTATGGGAGGCATTACGGGTCAGATCTATAGGCAGTTTGCAGTTACCATATCATTCTCAGTCGTCTTTTCCCTGATCGTTGCACTTACGCTAAGCCCTGCAATGTGCTCTCATCTGCTTACAAAAGTCCACCAGAAAAAAAGCGGCCCCCTTAAGTGGTTCAATGATTTATTGGGTGTTTCTACTAAGAAATACGTCGCCGGCTCAGTCTGGCTGGCCAGCAGAAAGGTGATAACGGTGGCGATACTTGCAGCTGTTATTGCGGCAGCAGTATTTTCGGCCAAATACCTGCCGACAGAATTTCTCCCCAATGAAGACCAGGGAGCGGCTTTCGCAGCTATACAGCTGCCGGAGGGTGCAAGCCTGGCTAGGACACAGGCTGTAATGGACAAACTTATCCCTCAGATAAGGGATATTCCAGGAGTCAAATTTGTAATGGGAATAAAGGGTTACAGCATAATCGGTGGTGCAAGCGAAAACATGGGTACGATAATTATGCCTCTTGAGCACTGGGAGGAAAGAAAATCCAGGGAAAAGAACCTGCAGACTATCGTTGGGAAAATAGTTGCCATCGGTTCATCTGTCCCAGAGGCTCAGATAAATGTTTTTACGCCACCGGCTATACAGGGGCTGGGGATAAGCGGCGGCATAGATATGCGCCTGCAGTCAAGCCTTGAGAACGATCCTGAGAGGATGGCCATGGTACTGAGGGATTTTGTGGGAAAAATAAACCAGATACCGGGAGTCCTCTATGCCTACAGTACTTACACATCGAACACCCCCCATCTCTTTCTTGACATCGACAGGGAAAAGGCCGAGATGTTGAATGTGCCGATCGGGAATATATTTTCCACTCTTCAGACATACTTTGGCTCAGCCTACATAAACGACATCAACATAGGTACTCAGATCAACAAGGTATTGGTACAGTCTGACTGGAATTTCAGAAACAACATGAGCAAGGTAGGAAACATTTACGTAAACAGCATGGCAGGAGACCCGGTCCCTCTCCACAGCCTTGTCTCAATAAAGAATACCGTAGCCCCACGCTCAATAGCCCGCTATAATCTCTATCCCAGTGCGGCCATAACCATAGTTATGAAACAGGGATTTTCTACGGGACAGGGCATCACAAGTCTGAGAGAGCTGGGCAAAGACCTTCCTGAGGGGTATGGTTATGAATGGTCAGGAATGACATATCAGGAACAGCAGGCAAAGGGACAGATAGCAGTAGTCATAGCAATAGCACTGCTCTTCGCATATCTTTTCCTTGTTGCCCAGTATGAAAGCTGGACAGTTCCGGTACCGGTGATCCTCTCACTCCCGATAGCAGTCCTGGGCGCGCTTGGCGGGATCTATGTCATGGGACTTTCAGTTTCGATCTACGTACAGCTTGGAATATTGCTGCTGATAGGTCTGGCCGGTAAGAACGCAATACTGATCATCGAGTTTGCCAAAGAACAGAGAGAAGATAAGGGGCTTTCAATAATCGATGCTGCTGCGGAAGCTGCCAGAGAACGTTTCCGAGCAGTTCTGATGACTGCGTTCACATGCGTTGTCGGAGTGCTTCCCATGCTTCTGGCAAGCGGTGCCGGCGCCGGGAGCAGAAAGGCTGTCGGGACAACGATATGTTTCGGTATGACGACCGCAACCATACTTGGAATATTTTTGATACCTGCACTCTACGTCCTTTTCCAGTCTCTGAGGGAAAACATCAAGGGACGTATAAAAGCTTCGTTTGGTAAGGATTAAGGGGAGTGGGATGATGAAAAAAATCAAGATAGCGTTAATTTTCATATTCATTCTTCTTATGGCAGGTTCTGTCTTTGCTGAAAACATACCTCAGCAATACACCGACGTCGAACTTAGAGAAGGAAAATGGATAGAGATGGCCCAAAGGTATCCTGTCCCTGCTGTGTCAGGTGATGTATTAAGCGAGCCCGATCCCGAAATGCTGGCAAAATGGTGGGAGTCCCTGAATGACGAGATAATGACACAGCTTATTGAATGGTCCCTTGAGAGCAACAGGGACCTGGCTTCTGCACGTTCAAAGGTTACAGAGGCAAGGGCCGCACTTGGCATAAACAAGGCAGCGCTTTTGCCATGGCTCGACAATACCGACTACTGGTACAACTCGAGGACTCCTGTTCAGACAGGGGGTGCGGGCAAAGGGGTCGATATTTACAGATTAGGCATAGATGCGTCGTGGGAGATAGACATTTTTGGAGGAAGAAGAGAGACGGTCAAAGCGGGAGCAGCTTCCCTGGAGGCACAGTATGCATCTCTGCATGCCGCCTGGGTCTCCCTCTCTTCCGAGGTCGCACTGAACTATCTGACGCTCCGAACTCTTCAGGAGAGGCTTCTTATAGCAGAGAGCAACCTGGCCCTTCAGGAAGACACGCTGGATATGCTTCAGTCAAGGGTAGATGCAGGGCTGAGTGACTACCTTGCGCTTAACCAGTCCAAATACACGCTTGAACAGACAAAAGCTGAAATACCTCCTATACAAAATAATATCGAGGTAGTCAAAAATAATCTTGCAGTGCTTACCGGAAGGGTCCCCGGAAGCCTTGACCAGATGCTGAGCGAAAGGAAACCACTTCCCAAGCTTGACCAAAAAATGATGACAGGTATTCCGGCAAACAGCATCCGTCAGAGACCGGATATATTTGCCGCAGAGCGTCAGCTCGTTGCTCAGATAGCCCGGAAAAAATCGGCAAAGGCCGATCTCTGGCCTAAGTTCTACCTGCTTGGCTCAATAGGCACAGAAGCTCTTGACAGCGGAAGTCTTTTTGAGGGCCCCAACAAAGCATATTCATTCGGACCAAAGATCGTCTGGCCAATTTTTCACGCAGGTGCGATCAGGAATAACATAAAAGTCCAGACAGCAAGGCAGGAACAGTACCTTGCCGCATACGAACAGACAGTGCTCAAAGCAGTGGCTGAGGTCAGGAATGCCCTGAGTTCAGGCATAGAGGAAAGAAAAAGGAACGATGCGCTAAGGAGGGGCAGAGATGCCGCACAGGTCGCCCTGGAAGTCGCTAATGACAAGTACAGGAATGGACTTACCGATTTCAACAATGTCATAAACGCACAGAGAGCACTCCTGGCCCTGTCAGAAGCAACTGCGATCAGCGATGGACAGATCACATCTGATTCGGTCAAGCTCTTTAAAGCTCTGGGCGGCGGATGGGCACCTATCAGCGAAGAATATGAAACTCCTGCTTTGAACGAGTAGTACTTTTTTTTCAATGCAATATTTTGAGAGCCTTGTCGCATACTAAGACAGGGCTCTCGTTGTTATAATGATATAGTCTTACATAAGAATCTGTTGAGGAGGAAACGTTGGCATGAAATCGGCAAGATCTGCTTTGATAACAGGGGGAGCGGGGTTTATCGGCTCACATATGGCTGACGAACTCATTTCTGACGGATGGAAGGTCACTGTGCTCGACAACCTGATCACCGGAAAGAGAGAAAATCTGGAACACCTGTCAGGCGACCCATCTCTAAGATTTGTTGAGGGAGATGTCTCAGATAAAGATCTTCTGAAGGGACTGCTGAAGGGCATAGATGCGGTCTTCCATTTTGCAGCCATGGTCTCCGTACCGCTTTCGATAGAAAAGCCTGAAGAATGTCATCTTAATAATGTAACAGCTTTCAGTGATCTGATCATAGCTTTGAAAGATGCAAACATCCCTCTCATATATGCGAGCTCTGCGGCAGTTTACGGCAACAGGAGCGAGGGGCTGAGGCACGAAGGAGAGATCCCCCTGCCGATGTCACCCTATGGAGCAAGCAAGGCTATAAATGAAATTCAGGCAGGCTCTGCGGCAAGAGTCTGGGGACTGGATTGTGTCGGGTTCAGGTTCTTCAACGTCTACGGCCCGAGGCAGGATCCCTTTGGCTCTTATGCGTCTGTAATACCGAGGTTCTGTCATGCGCTTTCTTCAGGGGGAAGGCCGGTGATCTTTGGAGACGGTACCCAGACAAGGGATTTCGTATACGTCAGGGATCTGACATCAGTGCTCCTGAATATGTGCGACAGAGCACAACAAAACAGGGGACGGGTCTTCAATCTGGCTACAGGAAAGAGCATGACTGTAAACGAACTATTGAAACTTATCTCTGAGATAATGGGTTCAGATGTAAAAGAAGAGAGGCTTCCTGAGAGACCGGGAGACATAAAGATAAGCAATGCCGATATCTCTCTCCTTACGGAAGCTTTGGGAAGGAGAGAATTTACCGATATCAGGTGCGCTCTTTCAAAAACTGCTGAATGGTACAGAGATCACAGTAAAAAATAACTCGTTATCCAATTATCCTGAATGCCATAATACCGATCCATTCTTTTATACCCAGGCAGGAAAGGTGAAAATTATGAGCATCCGGGAAAAGGTCCGGTATGCCCCGAAATCTTGGGTTTGTCTCCATTCCTGCAAAGAGAGAAGAAAGGCTCTTTCCCGTGAAGACTGAACTGGCCCGTAACATCGAACGGGGCATATGAAATGCGTTTGTGACTATTACGATATTATGAAAGTTCGGACCTGAAAGCATCCTTTCGGTACAGAGCATGTTTTCTCCTGTTGTTCTTGAAGATGTTTCAAGCATCGTTTTGCCCTTCCATCCCATTCTCTTTGCGCAATCTTCCATTATTTCTGCCTCTGTCTTCTGATCGTAGCCATAGACGTTTCCACCGGAAAAGATGAGCACGTCTTTCGTGCTGTCAGCAGCCGTGACAGCCGAATAGATCCTTTCAAGTGAGTAGACCCCAGGTATAATTGCATCCCCATCCCTGTCGTAGCTGGAGCCCCCCGCCAGAACAAGGAAAGCTACAGGCTTTTCAGTCTTCGGTACAGAATTCAGATGTTTCCTTTCCAGTCCACCTGTAATAAAAAAGGATCCGGGGGAGGTGCTCATAAACCAGATGGACAGGCTGAGTGCCAGCATAGCAAGAGAAAGTGTTTTTTTATTTTTTGACCTGAAAAGGATCAAAGAGAAGATGGCTGTGATAACGCACAGCAGCCCGGGAGGAACTAAGAGCGATCCTATCAGTTTATATGCATAGAACATATCTTCACCTCTTCCACAAAATAGGTCTTTTAAAAATGTTCATTATCAGTGCCGGTATTTTGATTTCCACAATTTCAATTGATTTTTACATTTCAAACAGCTGTTTAGGTGATGCGGCGCTGGACATGCAGTTGATTTTAGTTAACAATAGACAGATACGATTGTACACTGAGCGAGGAGCTGGTGACTATGGATCTCAAAAAAATATTTGAAAGCTTGTACGGGCATACTCGTCAGGAATGGACGGACGGATCCGGAGATAATGAAAACGGTTGGGAAGAGGAAAGACCGAAGATCCCAAACATAAGAATGCCGAAGATTTCGAGGATATGGTTTATACTGGGTGGATTTTTTATATTGTTTACAGTGATCCTTCCGGGTCTTGCTGTTTTTCTTACAGACCTCTACTGGTTTGAAGCCTATGGTTTCGGGTCTGTTTTCTGGAGACGTTTCACAGCAAGGTGGGAGCTCTTTTTCATTGCTCTTGTCCCGGCGTTTTTGATCTACTGGATCAACTGGAATTACGCATGGAAAAATGGCTTGAGGCTTATGAACGACGCATCCGGGGAAGACGTAAAATTCAACGCCTCAAAATGGGTGATAATAGTAGTTGCCCTTCTTCTGGCAGTAGTGAACGCAATGAATGCTATGGGATCATGGAGTACTTTTCTCAAATTCATGAATCAGACTGCCTTCGGAGAATCAGACCCATTGTTCGGTCTTGACCTGGGTTTTTATGTCTTTACGCTCCCGTTTATAAAATATATCCAGTCATGGCTTCAGGGGCTGTTGGTAGTGACCTTTATGGGAACGTTCGTATCATACTTTATGACGCGCTCTCTTGCACTTGATGGAACTAAAATAACGACATCTCCAAGGGCCAGGCTTCATATGTCCCTTCTTGGCGCGCTCATTCTCCTGGTTTGGGGAGGCGGATACTGGCTTGCAAGATATGAGCTTCTTTTTTCACCGACCGGCGTAGTCTTCGGGGCGGGCTATACTGATGTGAACATACTTCTTCCGGCATATAAAATACTGACTGCCGCAGCGATCGCTGCTGCTGCACTTCTTCTTATGAATTTCTACAAACCTATGTGGAAGATCTCAGCAGTATTGATAGGAGCCCTTCTTTTGCTTGGCTGGGTATCAAGGTCTTTTGTTCCCGGACTGGTCCAACAGTACAGAGTTAAACCCAACGAGTATGAACTGGAAAAACCGTACCTTGAACACCACTTGGATTATACCCGAAGGGCATTTGGACTTAATGATGTCAGGACAATAGATATAACACCAGAAAATGAAGTCACCCCTGAAGAATTGCTGGCAGATCAGGAGACGGTAAGGAATATCCGTCTGTGGGATTATTCCCCGCTTCTGAGGACGTATAAACAGCTGCAGGCCATAAGGACATATTATGACTTCGATGATGTTTACATAGACAGATATATGCTTAACGGCAGCAACAGACAGGTAATGCTCTCCGTGAGGGAACTGGACCTCTCGAAACTTCAAAACCAGACATGGGTCAACATGCATCTGGAATTCACCCACGGTTACGGGGTAGTCATGAATCCGGTAAACGAGGTATCTCCCGGAGGGCTGCCATTCTTCTTTATGAAGGATCTCCCCCCGAGGTCAACTGTTGATATCCGGCTTGACAGACCGGAGATATACTATGGATCGATGGATGATTTTTATGTGCTTGTCAATACTGATGTAAAAGAATTCGATTATCCTATGGGTGATTCAAATGTTCGAAGCACATACGAAGGTAATGGCGGGGTAGAGCTGGATTCTTTCTGGAAAAAGCTGCTCTTCACCCTCAGGTTCCGAGATACGGAGATACTCTTTACCGGTGCGCTTAGACCGGAGAGCAGGGTCCTTTTCCACAGGAATGTACGTGAAGCCCTAAATGAAATAGCGCCCTTCTTTATATATGACAGCGACACGTATCCTGTTATATTTGACGGCAGGATAATATGGGTACAGGACGCATATACATGGACTCACAGGTATCCATATTCAAAGCCCGTCATGACTGCTGATCCGACTTTGCGCCATTTCAACGGAGTCAATTATTTGAGGAACAGCGTCAAAGCAACTGTAGACGCCTATGACGGCAAAATGTCCTTCTATGTAGTTGATGAAAAGGATCCCCTGGTCCAGACATGGCGAAAAATATTTCCGGATATTTTCAAATCTGCGGGCGAAATGTCTGATGAGCTTTGGAAGCACATGAGGTATCCGGAGGACTTTTTTGAGGTCCAGACCGATGTTTACAGGACATATCACATGACCGACACAAATACTTATTACAACAGGGAAGACGTTTGGGAAGTAACGCCGGCCGGACGCAAAAGAAGGATATCACCAAACTACGTGACAATGAAGCTATGGGGTGAAAATGATCCGGAATTTGCTATCATCGTTCCCTATATGCCGCTTGGCAGGGATAACCTTATCGGCTGGATGGCAGGGAGATGTGACCCGGAAAATTACGGCGAACTGCTTGTTTACAAGTTCCCGAAACAGAAGCTCATATATGGCCCGGCCCAGATAGAGGCCCTTATAAATCAGAATCCGGAGATATCCTCGCAGCTCTCCCTATGGAGTCAGAGGGGATCGGATGTTATAATAGGCGACCTGCTGGTCATACCGATAGGCAAATCACTGCTTTATGTCCAGCCGCTCTATCTTAAAGCGGAGAACGGCGAACTGCCTGAGTTGAAGAGAGTAATTGTTTCAACAGGTGGCAGAGTGGAATGGGATGAGACATTTGCCGGGGCGCTTGAAAAACTTATAGGCAAAAAAACTTCAGAAAAAGGATCAGCTGTCCGGCCGGGATCAGTTGCCGAGATGGTCGGAGGAAATGGGACAGGAGAATCCTACGGAGAGAACCTATCCGGAGAAAGAGATATTCCTGCCCTTGCCAAACAGGCCCAGGAATTATACGATTCAGCTCAGGAAGCACAGCGACAGGGCAACTGGGCACTTTACGGAGATAAAATCAAAGAACTTGGAAATGTGATATCAGAGCTGGAAAAGAGGTCTAAAGAGTAATGTTCACAATACTTTTCGGAGCATTGGCAGTAATTGTGCTGGTACTTATGTGCTTTGGAATTTATATCTTTGCGGCTTATGTGTTTTCCAGATTGGGGGAGAAGTTCAGGATCGGATCCTTCCTCCGGTTTCTTATCCCTTTTTACAACATTGCGCTTCTTTGCGACTGTGCACGGATTTCCCGCTGGTTCACTGTTGCAATAGTTGCGCCGGGGATAATAACTGCTGCAATGAACATAGTCAGTTTCTATGTCTTTGCTGAGGTCTTCAGCTCGGGAGCTGCACTTGTAGCTTTTGCCGCCAATGTCTACCTATGGGGAAGGATCGCAGAGAGACTTGGTAAAAATTTCTGGCTTTGGGGGATCATCACACCTATCCTTCTCGGACTGCCTGTCCTGATAATGGCATTTGACGGTTCCATGCCCGTCGGGAACGGACGATCATCAAGAAAAGGGGAAACAAAATACATAGATGTTTAGCAGCATTAAAACCGGTTCTGAAGTTCCCCTTGAAGGTGTCGGAAGGTATAAGATCCAGAGAAGAAATGTAATGGCATTTATAGCATGTTCGACTTTAACAATTTTATTTTTTCTCTTGATCGGAAGCGATCGTCTCCTTGCAGCTGAGAATGAAAAAGCAGCATCCGGTGACGCGGCTCCATCTTCTCAAACATCAGTAGTAAATACTGTATCTTCAGACATGGAAGAGGCCGATGCAGACTTTATGCTTCCGAAAATATATGAAGTTTCCATCAGTCTCATATATCCGGGCGAAGGCGATAAAAAAGACCAGCTGACTGCTTCCATAAAAAATCTGTTGGTCGAGAACGGGGAAAAAGAAGCAGCTCGGACACTGGGAGAGATGTTAGGGCTCCAAAGAAAAAATTCAAAAGCATACCTTGGCTTTTACTGCAGAAAAGCCCTGCCCTCACTTTCAGGTGATCTTAACGACAGGGCTGAGTTTCTAAGATGGTTTTTAACAGGCTACGGAAAATCTGGAGTAGTAATGGTTTCCGAAGAGGGAATCAAAAAGTTAAGCGCATCGGGCAGGCGAAGGGGAGAGTTCTGGAAGTTTGTTGAAGATGGCAAAGTCCCATCTGAAAAACTTGAGAGAATATATAAGGCTGATGATGTCGTCTATATACCTTTTTCGCCCGGTGAGATATTTTTACTTGATATAGTCGGCTCAGAGCAGGGGGAAGCGGTAGTATGGAAAATACTTCCCGGAGGGGTAAACAGGAAGGCCTGGCCTGCAGGACCGTGGGAGAGAGAAATAACGATAAGAGGCGACAGAGTCAGCTGATATGATGCCGATAAAAATCTTACTTGATATTTATGCCTGAAACTTATCTTTTGAGGGGTGTTGTAAAGATGAAAGTTAAGTGTATGTTAGCTGTATTTCTTGTATTGGCGATATCATTATCTCCTGCGCCTGTCTTTGCAGCCTCTGACTGGGACACATTCACTGCTGAGATGGAGAAAAGAAGTAAAATAAAAGATACCGGAGCCGCTGTAATTGCTGATATGCTTGACATTGCCCCTCAGGGGACCGAAGCTGAGCTGTGGAACAAGCTTTGGGACGGAGAGCCTCGCTGGAGGGCGGCTGCGGCTGTATCGCTCATAAACAGGGTGTTTCCGCAGGGAGACCCGTCAAGGTGGCAGGAAGTATCTGGATTCGTCCCCCAGAGGAGCGTACAGCCCAGACAGCTACTGGCAATGGATGCCTTGTTTGTAGCTGTGGACTCCCTTAGACAGATACCTGACGGAGTATGGGGCTCAGCATATTTGCTGTATCTATTCGGTAAGTCGGGAATGGGCAAAGTCATGTTTATTGAAGAGATCCCCGAGGGAATGGATAAGGTTTTGAATGATGTGATATCGGTCACAGGCCTTCCGGGTGACTGGAGCATAAAAAAGATCAGGGGAAGACTTCCTGTCCTTCCTATTTACCGCGGATATATTACCAGAGACACCGCTGATTCAAGAAACATGCAGTATCTTGACGGATACGGCTCAATAGCTTCGAACGGAAGGTACGCGTGGGACAGGGACAGGGGTTATGTATATGAAGTGATCGAAGACAGATACGAAAGAGATATCTGGATCAACCCGTAAGGCGCTTATTATCTCCTGCCTGTTTCCGACAAATTAAATATTGTTTTTCAATAATCGAGAACGGAGCGCAGTTTTGATACGCCTCCGTTCTGCTTTTGGTCAGTCTATTCTCTGCCTTTGATAGTTTCAAATGCCATATCAAATATTCCTGCTATTGTTCCCAGCAGAAGATAGAGGGTAGCCAGGCTGAATATTGTTATGCCGGTTTCTGTCGTAAAGAAGAGAGGGTACTGAAATCCTCTAGCCATTATGAGGTCGTATGCCATGGCTGCTAATCCGGCGAGCAGAAGCATGGTCCACAATTTGGGTTTCATTCCGCCGCATTTATAAAAGACCCAGAAAACCAGTATGACCGGAGGTATTATTATAAAAGCCCTGCTGCGCGCCGGTTCACTTGCCAAGATCTGAGTAGTCTGTGTCAGAGAGTACGAGAGCGGCCCCATTTCAAAACCGACGCCCTTGTTTGCAAATATTTTAGAAAACCTGTCCAGTGCGACTAATGCAAATACC
>Ga0265293_10005999_pt1 | contig 19784 bp, 18 predicted proteins | sample Munlanlewell138R_FD_192505 | JGI IMG/M metagenome (GOLD analysis project Ga0265293, IMG submission 192505) | Leachate microbial communities from a municipal landfill in Southern Ontario, Canada - Leachate well 138R | ecosystem: Engineered > Solid waste > Landfill > Unclassified | place: Canada... | reverse complement strand
GATTGTATCGGCCAACAAAAAAGAGAAAAGATAAAATTGAAACACCCGCAACATAAACAGCAAAGGAGTGCGATATGATGCTATCTGAAAATAACTCCACACCACGGAGTGAAAATAATAATCCATGAGGTATATTGATATGTTTCCGTCTACCGATAGCCGTGGATATGTTTCCGAGAACGGACACACTCAAGTGACATTCATTCTATCCTCTCGACCCATGTTGAGGCGGTTGTATTGGTGTCACGTGCCAACCCTTGAAGATAAGAACCGACACTATCGGACATAGGAAGTCGAGTTAATAAAGCTCTCTTTCGATGTGATTTTGGGGAGAACAAAGGCAACTACAAGGGTAGGCGAGGCACACCCAGCCGATATTCACATACTGTTGAGTTGGTGAAGTGGCTATAAAAATGTGTTGGTTTATAGGTGGTTTCGCAAGGCAAGGGGCGGATCTAGTGATACTAGCCAGGAGAGTTGAGAGGCTAGAGACTGTAGCGGAGGAAATCAGGGCTCTTGGCGTTAAGTGTCTACCCATTCAGTGCGATGTCACGGATACAGAAGCGGTAAATAAGGCGGCGGAAGAAGCAATCAAGTTTTATGGCAAAATTGATATACTGGTCAACAATGCGGGCGCGTCGAGGAATGCTTGAGTGCTTGAAATGACCGACGAGGACTGGGATTTCACCATGCTTGAATTCTACTAATGGGGAGCTGACTGGAAGAATGGGGCGCGCGTTGAAGAAGATATTGACGACAGTTATCTGTGCTGCAGTGATGGTCGTCACTGCCACCGCAAGTTCTAGTTCGAAGATGATCCCAGTGGTTGAAGAACTATCCTCTTCACTCTTTGCTGGGCGCCTAACGGGGACCTCAGGAAACGATCGTGCAACTCACTACATTGCCTCACTGTTTGCTGAGTTGGGACTCGAGCCAATGGCGGGGCTAGAAGATTACCACCAAGAATACACCCAGCCTGCTAGATTTCTCGTTGATGGTGCGCCGCAGTTGGCCATCGTCTCGGCGCAAGGGGAAGAGAGTAATTCACTGCAATATCTCGAGGACTTTGTTGTAGCCCTTGGCCAAGGACTGACAAACCAGGGGGCGGTTACAGGATCGGCGGTAGTACTCAGGCGAGTTGAGCAATTGAAGCACTTGACGACAGGGCTTGCCGACTTGCCAGGGCGGGTGCTCTTAATTCCTGAGTCCGTGTTTGAGCCAAACCAAAATGAGATTATGCAGCACTTAGTGACTACTTCGCCCAAGCCAGCGGGCTTGATCATAGAAGCCGATATCGGTGATCAAACCTTCCCTACATCCTTGTTTGTCACATTCGAGGAACTAGACAACCCGGCGCAACTACCACTTTTGTTTTCTGTTAGGACAGAGGCTTTTTGGGAGCTCGTTAGAGCGGCTGAGCGCGGGTCTGAGTTAAGGATGGTAGCGGATTATGAATTGACTGAGATCGAGGTCAAAAATGTCGTAGGACTCGTTCCTGGCAGGTTAGAGGAAGGTCCTACGAACGACCGCCAATATGTCATCATCGGCGCGCATTTCGATGGCGCGGGGAGTACCATGGCTGGTACACTCAATCCAAGCGCCCATGACAACGCTTCTGGAGTAGCCGTACTACTAGAGTGCGCTGCCCGCCTTAGGCATGAACAGTTGAGTCTAGATCCGACGGTGGTTTTTGCGGCCTTCAATGGGGAAGAACAGGGGATGTATGGGTCAAGGTTCTTGGCCTCGCACTGGCCCTACCCCAAGGATGCTACGATCATGATCAACATTGACAGTGTTGGTGCGAAGAAAAATGACGTGCTATCCATTGAAACAGGTCCTGGAGTTGAATCTGCGTTACAATTGGAGTTGCTCGCCCAAAGTCACAAACTGGGCATTCCTGCCGAGGGTGGACAGAGTAACGGTTCGGATCATCGCTCCTTTGCAGAGCAGGGGATCCGTGCCATTAACTTGATTCAAGCAGATCATTCTGTCATGCACCGTATGACCGATAACGCGGACGTGCTCGATGAGGAGAAGTTGGAGCAGGTCGTTCGCCTGATTCTAACCTACTTACAGGGCATGTGAAGGACGGGGGGCAGATGAATGAGGCAGAAAACCTATGAATACAGTGCTCCTATCCAAGCTGGCGACAGGGGTGGCGCCTTTGTTGTCTTTCCCTTTGATGTTAGGGCAGAGTTTGGCAAGGGAAGGGTGAAGGTACACGCTACCTTTGATGGTGAGCCCTATGACGGAAGTGTCGTCAACATGGGAGTTAAGAACGCCGACGGCACTATCTGTTATATCATTGGTATTAGGAAAGACATACGAGCCAAGATTGGCAAACAAGTGGGCGATCCTGTCTGGGTGACCATTGAGGAACGTGAGTAGAAGATAAGTTGAGGAGGACAATGATGAAAAACGAACGCGTCTACAAGATGGCTTTTTCTAAGGTGTACCCTTTGCTTGTGCAAAAGGCAGAACGGAAAGGGAGAACCAAGGCTGAGGTTGATGCAGTGATTTGTTGGTTAACGGGGTATGACCAAGCGGGGCTGCAGGACCAGATCGATAAGAATGTTGACTACGAGACCTTTTTTAGCGAGGCACCACAAATACATCAGAATGCCGAGAAAATTACAGGTGTGGTCTGTGGAGTTCGCGTCGAAAACATTGAAGAGCCCCTCATGCAAAAAGTCAGGTGGCTTGATAAACTAGTGGATGAGCTGGCGAAGGGAAAAGCAATGGAGAAAATACTGAGAAGCTAAAATGAGGACGTTGACGCCTCTGTTATTCTTCTGTATAGTTGAAGAACAACTTCGTGCTACGGAGGTAGAACATGGGGCAAGAACTCGTCAGGGGTCTAGGCATGATTATCCTGTACTATCTGGTACTTGCAGGCCTAGCCATCACTATAAAGCAATTTGTCAAAATACCAAAAGAGGTTTTTCGCAAGACGTTACACTTGATTCTCTTGGGTTCTCTCTTTGGTTGGATCTACGCATTTGAGACATGGTTTATTGCCTTCGGAGCAGTCCTAGGGTTCTTGATCGTGGTCTATCCCATTCTGCATCTCGCAGAACGCTTCCGAGGGTACTCAGAGCTTCTAGTCGAGAGAAACCGGGGGGAGATCAAACGTAGCCTGGTAGCTGTGTGCCTCATGCTTGCGATCCTAATTGCCGTATGTTGGGGCTTGTTTGGGCAAAAATATCTTGTCATAGCAGCTGTGTCTGCCTGGGGACTCGGTGATGCTGCCGCCGCACTGGTAGGCAAGCGTTTTGGCAAGCGGCATATTGAAGGCAGGTATGTTGAAGGAAAGAAGAGCTTGGAGGGAACACTAGCTATGTTTGTCGTTTCCTTCCTTTCAGTCCTCGCTGTCTTGGTTGCTTATCGTGCGCTGAAATGGCATGGTTACGTACCAGTCTCCCTCATCACAGCAACAGTGAGTTCAACGGTAGAACTGTATACCAAAGGCGGTATGGATACCTTGACATGCCCTTTGGCTGCAGCGTCGGTTCTAATACCATTAGTCTACTTATGGGGGGCTTAGGAAGATGAAGAAGACTTCTGGAGAGCGCACTCTCCTCGCCTCGGTACTCCTAAGTTCACCTGGTCCGCTAGTCTTGGGCATTGCCCTTTTCTACGGTCGATCATCGACGCAACTTGCTGACTTTATCAGACGTGCGGTTGAACTAGCTGCCATCGTCGTGTCATGGGCTGTCTTTCGAATCCTTCACCAACATGGTGAGCCAGACCGGTCGCGGCAAGAAAGGCTAGAGGGTATCGCAAATACATGCGTCGGGGCAGCTCTGTTCCTCTCTGGGCTTGTGATGCTGTTCATCACCTTGTCTTCATCAAACAGTGACAAGGGCAATGTGATTCCAGGTTTGATTATTGCTTTCTTGGGAGCGCTGGTTAACTCCTGGTTTTGGTTGCGATACCGCAAGCTTAACAGAGAAGAGCCTAATGCGATACTTGCGGTGCAAAGTAGGCTCTATGGAGCTAAGTCAGTGGTTGACAGTTGTGTGGTTGTTGCTCTATTTTCTGTCGCTATTGCTCCCCGTGCTCCCATTACCGGGTATATCGATTTGGGAGGATCCATCGTTGTTGCAGTCTACCTGATCAGAAGCGGCATTGTCACCATACGAGATAGGGAGTTGGCCACCGAGTAGGTGGTCTTTTTTTGTAAGCAAAGGATACCACAATGCATAGAGACGGGGGGCTAGATACATAGATACATGGCCCCTTACAATAGGTTTTCTCCGATTCTTTCCTAAGAAGTATGTTTGATAAGTGGGTATTCTTGGTCCCGAGTTAGGGTCAATAGTGATTTGGGTCACGGCACGATCTTCCGAGTCCGTCTATAATGTACACGGGAAGTCATGATTGTGATGGACTTTAACGCTAGAAAGGTGAGGGACGATGAGAAAAGACTTATTCCAGCGGGAAGAGATGGCCGAGGCTTGGAGAGGCTTCAAGCCTGGAACTTGGTCACAGGGACTTGATGTTCGGGACTTCATTCAGCAAAACTATGAACCCTATGATGGCGATGGGGGTTTTCTCCAGGACGTCACTGAGAATACTGCCCAGCTGTGGCAGGGCGTTAATGAACTCATTCAGGAAGAGGTGCGAACTAAGTCCATTCGTGTCGACCTTGAACGTTTTAGCGGGATTGACAACTTTTCGCCCGGCTATATTGACCGCGAGAAGGAGCTCATTGTTGGACTACAGACAGACCAACCACTGAAGCGCATGATTAACCCTTACGGCGGTTTCCGTATGGTTGAGAACGCCCTAAAGGCCTATGGACTAACCATGGATCCCGCCATGGCTGAGACGTTTAATGAATACCGGAAGACGCATAACCAGGGTGTCTTTGATGCTTATACGAAAGAGATGAAGACTGTGCGCTCGGTAGGACTTCTTACAGGCCTACCAGATGCCTATGGGCGAGGTCGGATTATCGGGGATTACAGACGGGTTGCCCTTTACGGAGTTGACTACCTCAAAGAAATGCGACTTCGGGACAAAGAAGAGTTCTCGAGTTCAGCTACGGAGGAAGCCATACGCCTCCGAGAGGAGTTTTCTGAACAGATTCGGGCTCTAGATAAGATGAAGTCCATGGCTGCCCGGTATGGTTATGATATCGGAAGACCTGCAAGAACTGGGCAGGAAGCCGTTCAGTGGCTGTACTTCGGCTATCTTGCTGCGGTGAAGGAAAACAATGGTGCAGCCACAAGCATTGGGAGAAATACGACATTCCTCGACATCTATCTACAGCGCGATCTCCAAGCAGGAGTGATCGACGAAAGAAGGGCGCAGGAACTCATTGATCAACTGGTGATCAAACTCCGCATGGTGCGGCATCTACGCACCCCTGAATATGACGAACTATTTGCCGGCGACCCCACTTGGGTAACAGAGTCCATTGCAGGAGTAGGAGAAGACGGCAGGCACCTAGTGACAAAGACTTCCTATCGTTTCTTGCACACCTTGATCAACCTAGGTACAGCGCCTGAGCCAAATATGACGGTCCTTTGGTCGCCAAGCCTCCCGAGGGAGTTTAGGGAATACTGCTCCGAGATGAGCATTAAAACAGCATCGATCCAGTACGAGAACGACGATGTCATGCGGCCTATTTATGGTGACGATTATGCCATAGCATGCTGCGTGTCTGCGATGCGCGTCGGTAAAGAGATGCAGTTCTTTGGAGCCCGGGCCAATCTTGCCAAAGCACTTTTGTATGCCATCAACGGAGGTCGTGACGAAGTGGCTCGGGATAAGAAGACTGGTGAACCGATCACTGTCTTACCTGACATTGCCCAGAACACCCAGGAAGTCCTAGACTACGAGACCGTTCTAACGAACTTCAAGGCGGTCATGGATAAGCTCGCCAAGATCTATGTGGAAACGATGAACACGATCCACTATATGCATGATAAATATGCCTACGAAGCGGGCCAGATGGCCTTGCACGATCCCCATGTTCACCGGTATATCGCCTTTGGTATAGCAGGGCTCTCCATCGTAGCAGACTCCCTATCGGCCATAAAGTATGCGAAGGTTCGCCCCATCAGAAATGAGGAAGGACTCACTGTGGGCTTTGAGACGAATGGTACCTTTCCCCGTTATGGCAATGATGACGACCGCGCGGACAACATCGCCATAGAGGTTAACCGCTACTTCATGGAGGCACTAAGAAAGACACCAGCTTACAGGGGCGCTGAACACACTCTGTCCCTATTGACCATCACCTCCAATGTGGCCTATGGCAAGAAAACAGGTGCCACTCCCGATGGGCGAAAGTATGGGGAGGCTTTTGCACCTGGTGCTAATCCAATGAATGGAGCGGACCAATCAGGTGCCCTAGCATCTCTCAATTCCGTGGCCAAGTTACCGTTTAAAGATGTCAATCAAGACGGGATTTCCAATACCTTCTCCATCATACCGGCCGCCCTGGGCAAAAACGGCCCCGAGAGAGTTACAAACCTAACCAATATATTGGACGGATACTTTGCCCAGGATGCCTTTCATGTGAATGTTAACGTGATGGATAAGGAGTTACTTCTAGAAGCCATGGAGCACCCAGAGAAATACCCTAACTTGACGATTCGAGTGTCGGGATATGCGGTGCGCTTCAATCAACTAGATCGAGAACATCAACTTGATGTCATTAATCGGACATTCTACGAGTTTGTCTAGGAACACGAACAAAGGGGGGGTCTCCGTGAAGGGATATATACATTCGATTGAAACCATGGGACTCGTTGACGGACCGGGTACGCGAACGATCTTCTATTTACAGGGTTGTCCCCTCCAGTGTGCCTATTGCCATAATCCAGACGCTATCAGACTCAGGGGCGGGGAGGAGATCACACCGGAGCGTGTGGTGGAGATCGCCAAGAGGTACCGGCCTTATTATGGGCAAGAGGGCGGTGTAACTTTCTCTGGCGGTGAACCATTACTTCAGGGGGAGTTCCTCCAGAAATCCTTGGAGCTTTTGAAAAAAGAGGGCTATAATACTTGTATAGACACATCTGGAATTGGGAATCCTGCCCATTTGCCGAGTATACTTCCTCTGGTAGACACTCTCATCATCGATGTCAAGGCATTTGACAGAGCGTCTTTTTCCGAGCTCACGATGACTGATGGTTTTCAAGGATATCTTACGTTTTTGGCCAACCTAGATCGCTATGGTTTTCAGGGGCAGCTGTGGGCACGCCATGTGATGGTTCCTGGCTACACAGATAACGAACAGTCTATGAGAGATTACGCCAGTATCCTAAGGCCGATCAGCCACCGCGTCGACCGTATAGAGGTACTTCCCTATCATACGGCGGGTGTCGAAAAGTACCGTAGATTGGGGATGCCCTATCGATTGGAAGGAGTATTACCCATGGACAAGGATAGAGCAAAGGAACTTGAGACGTACGCCAATAAAGTCTTTGCCGAAGGCCTGCAGAAGAAGAGAAGAAAGACTGAGCTTAAGAATCAAGAGAAGTACAAGATCTTGAGAGATCACGAGGTAGTCTCCAAAGAAGAACAAACCGCGATGTTCGCTTCTCTACGCAAGCTTCCACTCTTGAGCGAGGTAGCTGAAGAGGATGTAGATGCTGTACTGGGCGAGATCATCTTGTCCAACTTCAAGGCTGGGGATTATGTTTTTCGGACGGGAGATTCTCCGGACCTGATGTACTTGATTTACGAAGGACAAATGAAGATCTTCTATAACACCATTGACGGTGATGAACAGATCTTCTACATCTATCGCGATGGAGACTTTGTGGGAGGTCTGAATCTCTTGGTACAGTCACCATATCGGTATGTAGGGCAGGCTTTGACAGACTGCAAGATCGTTGCCATTCCCAAGGCAACATTCGATCGGTATTTCTATGATTCGTCGGTCATCTTGCGCAGTGTTCTAACCAAGAGTTTTGAGCGCATTCGTTGGGCCGAAGAGTTGATTCAAAGACTAGCAACCAGCAATGCCTCCATGAAAACAGCTGGTCTACTCCTAAAACTAGTGAAAAGAATCGGAGTGGAGACCGACGAGGGCATTCGGCTTGAACTTTCTATGAACCGGGAAGAACTCGGCAATTATTCTGGTCTCAGGCGGGAGACGATAACAAGAAAACTAGGGCAGTTCAAAGACCTAGGTTATATAGAGCTTGTGGGAAACAAAGTGATTGTCATCAAAGACCTTGATGCATTAGAAGCATATGTCCTGTAGTTGAAAGACTGGGGTCCCTTAGGGGCCCCTTTTCCATTGAAAGAACAGTAGATGTTGGCAAAATTGATCTACGTCATTTTTCCTTTGCCAAGTACATGTTAGGATACAGATGGAGCAGCAAGACAGACTAAAACAAATGACAAGGAGAATGCAAAATGACGGTATTTGATCAAGTGAAGGAACGAACCCTTAAAACACTGGAACTATATGTGCCCATCGTCGCTAGAGTCCATGGAGCAAGTCATCCAGAGTTTCATGACGTACATCGCATTTACAAAGAGATGACAGCCAAGATAGGTGCAAGCGGAGAAGAGCAACCTGCTCTTGAGAGCGAGTTTGAACAACTGCGTCAAATCACCAACGACTACACTGTGCCTAATGATGTTTGCGAGAGTTACGAGGCCGTTTACAAGATCCTCGCTGAACTAGACGAGGCTTACCATAGTTAGGAGAGTGGACTCCAATCTGAACTGGAAAGGAATGAGGAAATGCAGCGTCATATTCTAAAGGCAAAGAACAAAATCACTCTGATTAGTGGGATCTTGATCGCCGTGGGATTTCTCAGCCTATGGCTCCTAGATAATCAGCTAATCTTTGCTGGAGCTTTGGTCATAGCGTCCATTCTAGGACTGGCACCAATCGCCATCCAGGCCTACCAGGCCTTACGGGTCAAGGTCGTGAGCATTGATCTTTTGGTGACCATCGCAGTTCTTGGTGCCTTCTTGATTCGGAACTTCGAAGAATCCGCCATCGTTACCTTCCTTTTCCTTTTCGGTGCTTTTCTGGAACAGCGGACATTGAATAAGACCCGTTCGGCTATTAAGGAACTAACAGAGATGGCACCAGAAAGTGCACTGAAGCAAATGGAAGACGGAGAGTTCATCGAGGTAGATGTTGATGAGGTTGACGTCGGCGATGTGCTCCTTGTAAAGACTGGAGCGAAGGTCCCGGTGGACGGCACTGTGCTCAGCGGCGAAGGTAGCATTAACGAAGCCAGCATTACCGGTGAATCAATTCCAGTGGCCAAAGAAAAAGATTCTAGTGTCTTTGCTGGAACCATTTTGGACAACGGAACGATTCAGATCGTCGCTGACCGAGTAGGTGAAGATACAACATTTGGCAGGATTATCGAGCTTGTGGAGGAAGCCCAAGATTCCAAATCAGAAGCAGAGCGTTTTATAGACCGTTTCGCGAAGTATTACACTCCAGCAGTTCTTGCCTTATCATTCCTAGTTTGGCTGTTTTCTCGAGATGTAGAGCTCGCGATTACGATCTTGGTTCTAGGTTGCCCCGGTGCTCTGGTCATTGGTGTACCAGTATCGAATGTGGCAGGTATTGGTAACGGAGCTCGCAAAGGGGTATTGCTGAAAGGCAGTGAGGTCATTAGTGACTTTAGTCGAGTTGACACATTTGTCTTTGACAAAACAGGTACCCTCACTGTGGGAAACCCATCGGTGGCAGAAACTGAGTACTACGGTCATGACACTACATCTGCACTAGGTTATCTGGCCAGTATTGAACGTGAATCGGATCATCCTTTGGCCAAGGCAGTGCTGGAGAGTATCGGCGATATTACCTTTTCTGAAGTCACAGACACTGAAGTCGTCAAGGGCGGTGGAATTATCGCCACTGTAGATGGTCATAGAGTGGCTGTCGGCAATGTGGCCTTGATGGAACGGGAAAACGTTACCCTCAGTCCAGGGGCTCGGGCAGATGTAGCCCGCCTTGAAGAAAACGGAAACTCCCTTGTCCTGACCTCTGTGGACGGGAAATTGAAGATCTTGATGGGTGTACGTGATCAAGTCCGGTCCGGCGTCAAGGAAGATTTACAGAGGCTGAAACGTATGGGGGTAAGAAACCTTGTAGTTCTTTCCGGTGACAACCAGGGTACAGTGGACGCAGTCAGCCGGGAGCTGGGCTTAACGGAAGCCTATGGTAATATGTTACCTGAAGATAAGTCTGCATATGTCAAGAAGCTCATTGAAGAAGGCCAGATCGTAGCTTTCGTAGGAGACGGTGTGAACGACAGCCCTTCGCTAGCCTTAGCGAATATTGGTATAGCTATGGGTGGCGGTACCGATGTAGCTATTGAAACATCCGACGTCGTTTTGATGAACTCCAACTTCAGTCGTTTGCCTCACGCCCTGGGGTTGGTAAAAGCGACTGCGTCGAACATGAGGCAGAACATCTTAATCGCAGTTGGCGTTGTTTTACTCCTGCTATCCGCAGTGCTGTTTAGCGATTGGATGAACATGTCCATTGGTATGTTGGTCCATGAGGGAAGTATCCTAGTTGTCATTCTTAATGGAATGCGCCTACTCCGCTTTGAGAGTAAAGCCTAAAAGGCAGAAAAGTTGATCTAGATCAATGTTTCCAAGTGGAGGTTCGGGGATAATAGAGTCATAGAAGGGGGAGTGTCCAATGAAAGCGGCAACAATCCAAGTAGAAACTTTGACATGTCCATCTTGTTTGCAGAAAATCGAAGCTGCGGTGAAAGGTGTAGAAGGTGTAGATCAAGGTACGGTAAAAGTGATGTTTAACTCGAGCAAAGTAAAACTAGACTTCGATGATCAGACTGTTTCGATTAACCAGATCGAAGATGCCATCACAAAGGTAGGATATGAGGTTCTCAAGTCCTCTGTAAGATAGAAAACAAGGTGCACCACGGTGCACCTTGTTCGATCTACTATCCAATTAGGCGAATCGCCCAGAGCGGTCGCTCTAGGGCTTCTTGGTTTTCTCCAATACCTACAGCGGGGAAGCCTGCGATGACTTGATTATCCGCAAAAACGCTTCGTTGCTTTACTAGGCTACCAGCTTTCACCAGAGTGTTCTGGCCCAGTCTGCTATAATCGCAGAGGATGGAGCCCGATTCAATCACACTGCCTGATCCGATCTCGGTACCATGAATGATGCACCCAGGACCGATGGTCACATTATCGTGGATCACAAGTTGGTTATCTGGCAGGAGATGGAGCACAGAGTTCTCTAGAATTTGCACATTGTTGCCGATTCGTACAGGACCATGGGAGTTTCCGATAATTCTTACGCCCGAAGCAATGACAGTATGTTCGCCAACAATGACATCTCCGGTGATTTCGGCTGAATCATAGAGCAGAGCTGATTTGGATATCTCGGGATATTTACCGCTATACTCGTACAGTTCGCCCATCATGTTCCCCCCTTGTGCTTCGCTAATAATGGTATTCTCCAGGTAGGGAGTAAGAGACGTGTCGCCTCCGCGCATCCTTTTGATCATATTCTTGTCCTCTTGAGTCAGACTTCGGATGACCCTACCAGGCCTGCCTACAACGACTGAACCCCCTGGAACAGCATATCCTTCAGGAATCAAAGTCCCCTCTCCAAAGATACACATGTCCCCTATTCTGGATCCAGGGAGGAAGGTAACACCATTACCGATCTCACACAAGTCGCCGATGCTAGTTCCGATCGCGATGCACTTGTGCCCGAAGATCGTCTTGCTACCAACTGTCAGAGGATATTCTGGCGTTCCAATCAAAACGGAGTTCTCCAGGACCCAGGTTGCATTGCCAATCGTCAGAGAATCATCGACGGAACGGAGAATGGAACCCTGGGCGAGATAGGTATCCTGACCCAATCTAACTTGGCCAATTACCCTTGCGGAGTCATCAATTCGTACCCTTGACATGATCTGCCTCCCTTCCTCTATAGAGCCTTGTTTTTGTCCTTTGTTACTATATAATAAGTATAGCACATGCAAGGAACGGTTTCACCGAGCGTCGGGAAATTATGGTCATGGGGTGATTGAAATAGACTTCAGGAAGCTAGAATCTCTTGTATCTATCGTAAAGCACGGCAGCTTCACCAAAGCGGCAGAGGAGCTGTATTTGACGCAGCCTACGATCACCGGTCATATCCAATCTCTAGAAACCAAACTAGGCACGGTGCTACTGAATCGCAACGGTAAGACCGTTTCGTTGACTGAAGCAGGAGAAATTCTCTATAAGCATGCGGTGAACATACTAAACACGAAGGAACAAGCCTTGTTTTCCCTCGCTGAACATGATGGGAAGCTAGAAGGCAACCTAGCCATAGCCGCTAGCACCGTTCCCCAAGGGTATTTGCTACCAGGACTTCTGAGCGCATTTCGCTTGCAGTATCCCAGAATCACCTTCACACTCCGGCAGTTTGACAGCGAAGGGGTGGTGACCGCGATTACCTCTGGCGCGGCGGACTTTGGTTTTGTGGGTACAGAAACAGTCTTGTCAGAGCTTGAAGTGCGGAAGATATGCCAGGAACGAATGGTGCTCATTACCCCTTGCATTGGAAGGTTCTTGGACTTTGCCGGTACGACCGTGACCTGGGATCAGATCAAAGATGAAGCCTTCATACTTAGGGAGCAAGGGTCGGGAGGAAGAAATCTGTTTCTCGCAGGTCTCAAGAAGAAGGGGATTGATGCGGCTAAACTCACCATCGTGGCTACCATCGAAAATCCAGATACAATTAAGCAATGTGTTAAGGCAGGTCTCGGCCTAGCCATCGTCTCGGAGCGGTCGGTGGTCGACGAAATCCGGCTTGGTCTCCTCAAAGGATTCTACATTGAAGATTTGGACCTTGAGCAGAACTTCTATTTCATCAACCACCGGAACCGAGTGTTAAGTCCCATCGCAAGAGCGTTTAAGGGGTTCGCACACGAGTATTTCTAAGTTCCCTCAACCCTTGGCCTATTGCTAGGAGGGTCGTCTCGATCTCTTCTATCGTGTTCAAGTGACCGGGAGAAAACCTGACTGTACCTTGGGGAAACGTGCCCAAAGTCTTGTGGGCTGATGGGGCGCAGTGCAGACCACAGCGCGTTCGTATGCCATGGTGCTTGTCTAGGTAGTAGGCGATATCAGCATTATCGCAGTCTTCAAAGTCGACGGATACAACGGCCATGCGCTCTTTTTCGTCTCTCGGACCCACAATCCGGATGCCATCCATTTCGTCCAATCCTTTAAGTAGGTAACTAGCTAGTTTGAGTTCTTTCTCTCGAATCGTAGCTAGGCCTACTTTTTTTATGTAGTTGAGCGATTGGTTCAACCCGTAAATACCGGGTAGATTGGGAGTGCCTGCTTCAAATTTATCGGGTAGGTAAGGGGGCACTTCCTCGTATTCCGAAAGACTTCCGGTTCCTCCGCTGACCAATGTATCCATCCTCTGGGCCAAATCTTCACTCAGCAAGAACCCGCCAACGCCCTGAGGGCCTAAGAGTCCCTTATGACCTGTAAAGGTTAGGGCATCAAGCTTGAACGCCTGGAAATCGATGGGCAAGACCCCTGCTGTTTGTGCTGTATCCAGAATGAACCATAGACCTTTTTCGTGGCAGATTGAGCCGATTTCCTCCACAGGTAGAATGGTTCCAGAAACATTCGAGGCATGGGTTAGTACAACCATTTTGGTGTTGGGCCTGACCAAGGTATGAAGGCTATTGGCATCCAGTCTGCCTAGTTCGTCGCAGACAAGGCGAGAAAAGTCCACACCTTGTTCTTGGAGCTGCATCAAAGGACGCATGACTGCGTTATGTTCCATGGATGACACAATGACATGGTCACCAGGTTCTAACAGACCCTTCAACAAGAAGTTCAAGCTGTAGGTGATATTCAGTGTAAAGATTACGTTTTCAGGGGTGGGGAAGTTGAAGAAATGGGCCAACATCTCCCGGGTCTCAAACACCATTTCATCCGACGTCAATGCATCGTAACCACTTCGATTCACATTACCGCCAATCTGATCGATGAAATGCCTTACTGCATCGCCGACTCCAGGTGCCTTTGGGAAGGATGTCGCTGCATTATCCAAGTATATTTTTTTCACAAGACCCACCTCCAAGTCTATTCTACACCAGACAGACTGGTGACGTCATAGACTTTCTCTATATTACGTGTTGTAGTATTGGAAACACCTATTGTACAAAAGAAGCATTGGTTGACTATAATGGCGATAGAGATTGCTAAAAAGATGGCAAACTCGAGTATGAACTTGGAGGAGATTCATTTGAGTAGCAGCAAGCGAAATATGATCTTGGGTGGAGGCTTGGTTGGCCTGCTGGCAGTGGTTCTTGTCCACTATGGTAACCCAGCAAATATGGGGTTTTGCATAGCGTGCTTTATCAGAGATACGGCGGGTGCCCTCGGCCTGCATAGGGCAGGTGTAGTACAGTACATAAGACCAGAACTCATCGGGATGGCGTTGGGGGCCTGGCTCATATCCCTTGCGAAAGGTGATTTCAAGGCTCGCGGCGGTTCCTCTCCCTTGACCCGTTTTGTTCTAGGTTTCTTTGTGATGATTGGGGCTCTAGTCTTCTTGGGATGCCCACTACGTATGGTGCTTCGCTTAGCAGGGGGAGACCTAACAGCAATCCTTGGTCTAGTTGGATTTGCATCCGGTATTGGCCTTGGAATCCTGTTCCTAAATAAAGGGTTCAGCCTCAGAAAGACCTACTCGCTGAACAAAGCCGAAGGGTTCTTGTATCCCGCTATGCAGGTTGCCTTCTTTATTCTCTTGATCGCCGCACCAGCCTTTATCTTTTTCAGCGAATCGGGGCCAGGTTCTATGCATGCACCTGTAGCTCTAGCTCTAGTTGCTGGGTTGATCGTGGGTGTAGTCGCACAACGAACCAGATTGTGTATGGTCGGTGGCATTCGAGACTTGATCATGTTTAGAGATACTCACTTGATCTCAGGTTTCTTATCCATTCTCGTGATAGCACTGATTGGTAATCTTGTCACAGGTAGATTCACACTTGGCTTTGAGGGACAACCAATTGCCCATAATGATGGATTGTGGAACTTCCTGGGGATGACCTTGGCTGGGCTTGGATCTGTTCTACTGGGCGGATGTCCATTAAGACAGATGATTCTCAGTGCCGAGGGTAATATTGACTCTGTGGTCACCTTCCTTGGTTTACTCGTGGGAGCTGCATTCGCACATAACTTAGGCTTAGCATCGTCAGGTGCTGGACCTACCGCCAATGGTAAAGTGGCTGTACTGATCGGGTTAGCAGTTGTATTGGTTGTGGGGTTCGTGAACATGAACACCAGTACCGAGGTATCGATGAAAGGGGATGTGAAGCTTGGCGCTTAATACTGTGGATGCAAGGGGAAGATCTTGTCCAGAACCGGTCGTTCTAACTAGAAAGGCACTAGAAAAGTATCCTGGAGGGGTACAGGTCATGTTGGACAACGCTACGTCCAAAGATAATGTGAAGCGTTTTGCCGAGAGCAGAAGCTACACGGTAAAGGTTAAGAATGAGGGAGAGGATTTCCTGTTAACGATAACAAAGTAGAGTTGGAGTTTGTCGCCACATTTTTTACCCATTCTGGCGCTGTTAAGTACAAGAGGCATATGAAGCAATTAGGTATTGAAGTAGAATTGCTTCCCGTTCCAAGGAGGCTTAGTTCGGATTGCGGAATTGGAGCGAGATTCAGAACCTCACAGGACATGAACTACTTGATTAGCGACGATATCGACAAGCTGTTTCTCGTAGAAGGTGGCGGCGAGAAGTTGCTATTCAGTTCCAGCCCGGAGTGATAGGACCCTAAAGCAGATGAGCCCCCTTGCTGAGCCACTCAAAGGCAGCAAGGGGGCTCTAGTGTTAGCCTCATTCTCAGCTACCTCACTCTTGCTTAACATGCCTTGTTCGATGTATACTTGAGGCACACTCTTCGCCACCGGGTGGAGAGCTCAGGTGTTTTGCAGCATCCCGTTAGGTCATAGAAGGGATGTTGGAGGACACCTTTTTTGTTGGGAGGAGAAGCCTAAATGAACACTTCTTTGCTTCGGACCTTTTCACGCTATGCAACCTTGAATATCTTAGGCATGATAAGCCTTTCCTGCTATATCTTAGCCGACACCTTCTTCATTGCACAAAAACTCGGTGCTACAGGTCTTGCGGCATTGAACCTATCCATTCCAGTCTATAGCATCATCCATGGCCTTGGAATCATGATTGCCATTGGTGGTGCCACGAGATTCAGTATCTTGCGCTCTCAACAAGAGGAAGGGCGTGCTCGCGCTGTGTTTTCCACCGTCTTCCGAGGGGGGCTGGTGATAGGTCTTCTGTTTCTTCTCTTGGGTCTTGTCGGCTCTGGGTTTCTTGCCTCTCTGCTGGGGGCTGATCCAAGCACCCTGCCCTTGACTAAGACATACCTGACTACGATCCTGATTTTCGCGCCATTCTTCATCACGAATAATGTTATCATAGCCTTTGTGCGAAATGATGACGATCCCAGGTTAGCCATGATGGCCATGCTCGTGGGGAGTTTTTCCAACATAGTTCTGGACTATGTTTTCCTATTCTCTTTTGACATGGGAATGTTCGGAGCGGCTCTAGCAACATGTCTAGCCCCGATCATCAGCCTCGGAACGATGGCTCCTCATTTCATGAAAAAAGGGACGAGACTCGTCATGTTTCACGACAAGCCAGTCTGGGGCTTGCTTCCAGATGTTTTTGCGTTAGGCTCCTCCGCCCTGATTGCAGAGCTGTCATCGGCGGTAGTACTTATCACCTTCAATTTGGTGATCCTCCGTTTACAGGGTAATGCTGGTGTTGCAGCCTACGGAATTGTTGCGAACTTGGGGTTAGTTGCAGTTTCCATCTTTAGTGGTCTAGCTCAGGGAGCCCAACCCCTCGTGAGCCGGCTTCATGGGGCTAAGAGCGCTACACTTCCCAACAAAGTGCGACAATATGCCCTAATCACTTCAGCAATGATCTCGGCATTGATGTACCTGGTCATACTTGTCTACTCCGAAGACATTGTGGGTCTTTTCAATAGTGAAGGTGACAGACAGATCGCCCGCATGGCCGTAAGCGGCCTAGAGATATATTTCCTGGGCTTCTTCTTTCTTGGCATCAATGTCGTAGAGGCTACCTTTCTAAGCGCAATAGAGAAGACACGAGGAGCCTTTCGAATTTCCATGGCACGGGGAGTCGTTGTCATCATACCGCTTGTCCTTATACTAAGTAGGATCTGGGACATGACTGGTGTGTGGCTTTCCTTCGTGCTAACTGAGTTACTGGTGGTCCTGCTGACCCTTGGGGCTAGGCGAATGGAACGTATTGTGTCGGAACGCAAACATTCTCCTGCATAGTGATAGGAAAACATTCACATCCATGGGATTATCTGGTACGATTAGAGAAGTGAGTGTTAAGGGGATATTTTTCTGACTGGACGAGAAGAGGACTGGGGGAACTGACATGGGAAGAAAGCGGACGTACCGTTTGAGAAGAATCCTAGTTCGAGGACTCTTAGTCTTATTATTTCTGATTCTTGCCTTGGTTGCACTAAACCACAAACTGATTATCGGTATCTATCATGGAGTCACTCTTTTTGAACCAGAACGACTAGCGAGCAACTTTCGCCAAGCGGATCAGCGCTTTGCATCGAAACTGGTGGCTGCCGGAGATACCATTTCTACCTTTACATACAATCTGAAACAATTACCCGAACAGTACCAATACCAAGGTGAGGCTCATAGTGTGAAAGAGTTTATCGAACGCACTGATACAACAGGTTTGATTGTAACTCGGGGAGATCAGATTCTGTACGAAGAGTACTTTCAAGGAAACAGCGAGACTTCCCGGACCGTTGTCTGGTCTGTCTCGAAGTCGGTTGTATCAGCCCTCTTGGGTATTGCTATAGAAGAAGGCTTTATCGGAGATGTTACGGATCCAGTCAGCCATTATGTCCCGAGCCTCGTAGCGAGCGGATATAATGGAGTCTCGATTAAGGATGTATTACAGATGTCATCGGGCATTGATTTTGACGAGAATTACTTTGACGCCTCTTCGGACTTTAACAAAATGGCTCCCCGTTCTGTGGGTCTAGGAGGCCCTTTAGAAGATATCTTACTCTCCTTAGAAAACAAGGATGAGCCCGGAACGGTGTGGGAGTATACGAGCAGCGATAGCCAGGTTCTGGGGATGGTCGTAAGGGAAGCTACTGGCATGGATCTAGCGGCCTACACCCAGAGCAGACTGTGGCAACCTGCGGGTATGGAGGCTGATGCCTATTGGCTGACAGACAGTACGGGTGTGGAATCTGCCTTTGGAGGCTTTAGTGCTACACTTCGTGATCTAGCCCGTTTTGGAAACATCTATCTGAATGACGGTTTCTTTCATGGGAAGCAAATCATCCCAGAAACATGGGTGCGGGACTCTGTGACGGCCACTGCGAGTCATCTGAGACCTACCGAGAACAAACTTGGCTATGGTTACCAGTGGTGGGTACCTGGGGGAGGCGAGGGTGACTTTATGGCCATGGGCATCTATGGCCAGGCAATCTATGTCAGTCCGCGCCACAAGATCGTGATCGCTAAAACTTCGGCTTATCGCGAGTATGAAGAGTATGGGGATGCTATGGAGTTAGAATCTGTCGCTTTTATGCGCCAAGTTGCTGAGTTTCTTGGTGAAGATATCTAGACATCATCGCAGAGCCTCCGCTGTGCTTCTGGCAGGAGATATATGTCAGATGTGTAATCTGTTGGTAGGATTGGAGTTCAGTCTGTTAGCAGAAATACAGATGAGGGAAGGTTGTTATTCATGAATACACATCCGGAACTTAACTTTGGAACCGATCTTGTTGATGCCCTCCTAGAATCCTATGTGCGGCTGATTGTCTTGAGGGACCCAGTAACAGAAGACATTCAGGGCTATCGTATTGCTCAGATGAATAGACAAGCAGCACGAGCTTTGGCAACGAGCAAGGAGGAGGCCATGGGTCGCGATCTGTATGATGTTCTTGCCATGGACCAAGATTCTCGGCGAAGACTCCAGGAACGTCTCACCCCACAACGAGGGCAAGAGACCTTTGATTTCCACTTTGAGCAGCTCGATCGACGGTTTTTGATCAGTCCATTCCATGTTTCTGCAGACGAGATTATCCTGTTTTTTGTTGAAGTTACATATCGCCAGAAGGTGGAAGACGTGATCAGAATTCACGAAGTCCTTTTAGAACGCGCCCAGGACGTGATTCTTTTTGTAGATATGGACGGTCGGATCCTGAACGGCAATGAGAAGGCCTGTGAGGTCTATGGGTATACGAAGGAGGAGCTGAAGCTCCTTGGGATTCTAGATATTCGTCATCCTTCGACCCATGCCGTCTTCAGGGAACAAATGGAACAGGCCGATGAAGAAGGAACTGTTTTTGAGTGCATCCATGTACGTTCTGATGGGACTTCTCTTCCCGTTGAAGTGAGTGCCAAGAGTACAGATACAGATCGAGGCAGGATTCGGATCCACATCATTCGAGATATTACCGAACGTAAGGAACAAGAGAAGAAGATTGCTTGGCTAGCGACGTATGATGGGCTCACAGACATTCTTAATCGGCGTAGCATCATCGGAGAGTTGGAGCGGGAAGTCAATCGCGCCAGGCTTACTGAGTCAAAACTTGCAGTTCTGCTGTTTGATATTGACAAGTTCAAATTAATCAATGACAGCTTAGGCCACGCGGCCGGGGATTTCATCTTGGCTCTTGTAGCTAAGAGAGTGAAATCCGTCTTGAGACAGCATGATCAGGTAGGTCGTTTGGGTGGGGAT
>Ga0265293_10005998_pt1 | contig 19787 bp, 16 predicted proteins | sample Munlanlewell138R_FD_192505 | JGI IMG/M metagenome (GOLD analysis project Ga0265293, IMG submission 192505) | Leachate microbial communities from a municipal landfill in Southern Ontario, Canada - Leachate well 138R | ecosystem: Engineered > Solid waste > Landfill > Unclassified | place: Canada... | reverse complement strand
ATTTTGAGAATACGCACCGCTTCGAGTATGCGTAAAGTTCCCACAGCGTCCGATTCGGCTGTATATTCCGGAACTTCAAAAGAAACTTTAACATGCGATTGTGCAGCGAGATTATATATTTCATCCGGTTGTATGGATTGGATAATACGAATGATCGATGACGAATCGGTCATATCACCATAATGCAATTCCAGCTTTCGCTCTTGCTTCATATCTTCGATCCACTCGTCGAAATACAAATGTTCGATACGTCCGGTATTGAAATAAGAAGCACGACGCATTAATCCATGAACCTCATATCCTTTCTCTAATAAAAACTCGGCAAGATAGGAGCCGTCTTGACCGGTTATTCCTGTAATTAAAGCTATTTTTTTCATTATTATTATTATATTTAAGAGGATTAAACAGACTTAATTTTTCTATATCGGTATATTGCAATTCCCAAGGCTGTTATTAGTATTAATATTACAACGATGGATGACGCCATGGCTATCTTTCCACTTAATATACTCATATGGGGAATGTATTTGAATTCAATAGTATGTTCTCCGGCTGGAACCACCATGGCTCTCAGAATGTAATTAACGCGAAAATGCGGAACTTCTTTTCCATCCAAATAAGACACCCAACCTCCTGTTTTATAAAAAACTTCCGAAAAAACGGTCAATTGATCCTTATTGAAGTTTGATGTATATGTTAAGTGATTGGGATGGCATAAAGTATTAATGATTTTTGCGTTTGTATCTCTTGATAAATCTTTATTATTTACCATTTCCATAAATCTTTTATCAATAACAACTGTATCTTTTACATTTACATTATAAAGAGCCAATATCTCTTGATCAGGATTATCAACAATTTTATAACCATCTGCTATCCAAACGTTACCGTAAGCATAGGGATTTTTTAAAGGAATAGGTTGTTGATTACCTCCGGAAAGTATAAAATATTTTGTATTTAACATATTCAATACTTTAAATTTTTCGGGATTTACCAAACCTATATTCCCTTGATTGTTCATTATTTCAGTATAAAGTGATTGAATTTCACTGCTAATGTGGAAATCGATCATGTCTTGATATCTTCGTAATTTAGCCGGACTATAACCCCCGATGGATTTGTGGAAGTAGGAAGTAGAGGATTCGTTAAAAGTGTTTGAAGTCAAATTTAATACCCTATAATTATTGTCGGGATCTTGAAGAATCATTCTATCAGCTTCACTAGGTTGGTGTATGTTTTTCACTTTGTTTTTTGCCTGAAAATCATCATCGTTTAAATATCGTTTCGAAACCGCCCAACCATCTATAAGTACCAAAAGTGTTAAAGAAGTAATAACAATATTAATATTTTTTAACGAACCTTTTATATGGAACCACATCAAACCAAAAGCCAATGAAATAAAAACCAATGAACGAAAAACATCTCGATAAACCATTGATTGGCGATAATCCATCAAAATTGAAAGGATACTACCTGCTCTATTTTCATCAAAGCCTGCTTTCATTAATTGATCTTTAAATTGAGCATCTCCTGAACCTGTAAAATCAAAAATCATTGCGGCGCATAAAGCTAAGAATAAACACAAACCAGCAGTAATAAAATAACTAACTTTTAGATTTTTTAAAATAATGTCTTTGGAAAGTTTATTTGAAAATAGTTCTTTTAGCCCTAACATTCCGAGTATTGGCATGGCTACACCTGCTATGATAAGTGCCATAGACGGTGTACGGAATTTATTATAAAAAGGCAAATGATGAAATAGAAAGTCGTTGATAACATCAAAGTTCTTTCCCCATGATAAAATCAAGGAGACTACAAAGACAGCAATTATCCACCATTTCTCAGGCCCTTTCACTAAGAAAAATCCCAATACGAATAAGAAACAAACAATAGCTCCGGCATATACAGGGCCTGACGTAAAAGGCTGTTCTCCCCAATAAGTGGGAATGAAAGAAGAGCCGTATCCGTTTTGACGTAAATTTTGGAATGTTTCCGAGTCAGGCTTTAATTCGGTATGACCTCCTCCATATAAATTGGGAACCAATAGGGTAAATGTTTCCATTTTACCATAACTCCAGGCAAAAGCATAATCTTTTTCCAATCCTCCTTCATTGGGAGTAGTAGTATTAACGGATTGTTGTCTTTCTTCGGGAACAATGGTCAATTCTGAACCACCCCTCATAGTATCTTTACTATAAACATATGTAGGCAATAAAGTTCCCACATTGGGAATAATGGCAAGAATAGCTGCAACAACCAACACACCCATTGCTTTGAAAAAAGGTTTTAATGTTTTTTCTTTTAATATATAGTGGAAAAAATAAACCAATCCGACAATCCCAACAATAATAACTCCATAATATGTAATTTGTATATGGTTACAACTAATTTCAACCCCTAAAAACAAGAGCGTTATAATAGCTCCCAGCCAGTATTTTTTTCGAAAAGCTAAAATAATACCTCCAATCATGGGAGCAAGATAAGCCATGGCATAACCTTTAGTAACATGCCCAGCTTCAATAATAATAATATTGTAAGAAGCAAAAGCATAAACAACCGCTCCTAACAAAGCCATCCATGCATTGGCACCTATACAAAGCATAAAAATATAAAATCCTAATAAATATGCGAATAACATTCCCGCATGAAATAAAGGCAAACCTCCTCTTAAAACATTTGAACAGTAACCAAATATATTAAATGTAGGTTCTCCATAAATTGTTATTGTTGGCATACCGCTAAACATAGCATTAGTCCATCCGGAATATTCACCAGTTTTTTCTTGATAATCCTTAACTTCTTTAGCCATTGCCTCAACACTTACCATATCTGATTGAGGTAAATCTTTACCATCAAAAAAAATCGGACTAAAATAAATTAATGTCAATATATACATTATAATTAGAGCTATAATATGAGGATAGCATTTTTTGACTAAAGCAGATAAAAAAGTATTTTTCTTTAGTGTTGTTTCATTTTTTATTTTCATATTATTTATAATTATTAGATTATTTGATAGGTGATTTAAACTATATATGGATTTTTAGGAAATTCTATTACCTCATATCCTTTTTTTCTTAATGTTTGTAATAAACCATCATCAGGGATTGATTTAAAAATTATAGAACATAACGAATTATAGGGCAATATTCTTAATTTACAAATAAAATTCCAAATAAATAATTCACGGTTTAATTTCTTTAAAAATTTATAATCTGTTGGGACCTTATAACTTTTTTCATGATTCTTCATTATGGAATAATTTTTTATATTTCGTCTTTTAAAAGCAACGCAAGGAAGCCCCATTCCCATAGCAATTTTTTCAATTTCTCTTTCAGATATTTTAAAAACATAGTTTCCTACTTCTTCCCATGAAAAACGATTTTTCCAAATTTTATTTATCAAATGAGGATTGAATAAGTCACAAACATTTTTAATGAATAAAAATAAAGGCATCTTTGATAATATGTCAATAGGTTCGTCTATTAAAACCACCCCTTTTTTTGCAACTCTAATCATCTCATAAAGGCCTAAATATGGTCTTGGAAAATGATGGAGTGCTTCTTTACAAGACACATAATCAAAGCTATTTTCATCTAAATCAATATTTTCTGCGTTAATTTTTTTATAATCTTCAATCAATCCTTCCTCGTGAACTTCTTTTAAAAAAACATCTGAAATATCTGATGCAGTAACTGTTTGTTCATGTTCTATAAGATATTTTGCTTCAAAGCCGGTATAATCACCAATTGTTAACCATGTATTATTATTAAACAAAGGAGTTAATGTTTCTAAGGATCGAATATTCATTTTATAGGCAACACAATCTGTGTTTTTTAGCGTGAAAATTCTTTCATCTTTTTTTCCCCTTAATAAAGTAATTAAATTATTTTCTTCGGCATTATATTTTTTCTTCAGAATACTCACATCTCTCATGTATTAGTCCCTTTCTAAGATAGATAGTTAAAAATTCTTTTCGTTTCTAATAAGAAACAATTAACTAGTTGAATATTGTAGTGCAAAAGTACATTTTTTATTGTTAAATTTACTATGTTTTTCTTTCTTTATTATATATTGTCTAATAGACTATTATAAACAACGCATGTGTTTTTGACCATTTTTTCAGTTGTGAAATTTTTTATTTTTTCTTTCCCTTTAAAAATAAGAGAACTTCTAAATTCAGAATTTGAAATAACTAAATTAATCGCATTAAAAATTGATTGTTTATCTTTTGGATCAAAATATTGAGCCGCATCTTGTGCTATTTCGGGGAAACAACTTGCATTGCTTAAACATACAGGGCAATTATTGGCAAATGCTTCTAAAATCGGGATACCAAATCCTTCATAAAGTGAAGGAAATACAAAAACTAGCGCATGTTGATACAAAGAATATAAAATGGTATCGCTTGCTAGTACATGGATTAACTGATTAGAAATGGAATGTTTTTGGAATAAATTTATTTCTTCTTTTGTGAAAGAACTTCCTGTACAAACGATTTTTAATGTTTTATCTGCATGTAAAAGGGGAACGATAGCTTCCAGAAATTGAATAAAGTTCTTGTAGCTTTTCCTTTCCCCTACATACAAAATATAATTTTCATATAACTGTTCTACTAATTCTACTTGCTGCTTACACCCATGGTGAACAACAGTGATTTTATCTGGATTTATACCATAATATTCTACAATATCATTTTTTGTATTTTGACTTACAGCAATAATATGAGCCGCTTTGTTCGCCAATATTTTTTTATTCTTCGCAATATTGTCGTAAAAAGGAAAGGTATCGGCAAAGCGTTCATGAATCATATCATGTATGGTAACGACAAAAGGCTTTTTTATGTGTTTTATGAAATAAGGATTATAATAAGTAGGATGAAACACATCATAATCACTCTTTTTTATAGCTTTTAACGAGACTTGATTATTAATGAAATAATACAACCGTCTTTTAACACGAAAATTTTGCAAGGAATCAATGGTTCTAAATTTTTGATTGTATGTTTTTGTTATATAATGATTTTCGGAATATTTCATTGCCACGTCTTTCTCAAAGTCTTGTGGCAAATTATATATCAAATCTGCAAAATAGCGGGTAACTCCGCCATATTTTTGCATGCTAAACATTTGATGATCATAAAGAATTTTTATCATAATTACAAGGTTAAAATAAAATTTAAAATTTAAACTTGTTAATTTTTATCAAAATATAACTTATTTAAAAATTTACTGTCGCTCAATACATGTTTTGAATTAAAACAGGAGTATTGTATTACTCTAAAGTAATTAAATAGCAAATTACATAATGCATTTGATAATTTTTTTTCTGTCAACAGATGAAAATCTTTGTTGTTAGTATAAAGGTACAAATTAAATTTTTCTGCTAAATGGTTTAAGGTTTGTTTTGAATAAAAAGAAATGTGCTGTCCATGTTCAAAAGCATAATACCACCAATTTTTATCAGGGATATTAGAAGGCATTAACAGGGTTGAAAAAAATATATTTCTACTTACAAGAAGCATTGATTCCAATTCTTTCAAAGGGTTATGAAAATGTTCAAATGCTTCAAATGCAGTGATTAATTCAACATTATTATGCTGATCAGTTCGAAAGTCAAATCCGCGAGCAAATATATTATCAGTATATAAATCATCCCATAAAAAATGGTATCCTTTATCTCTCATCAAGCGTACAAAAAGTCCATAACCGCCAGCTATATCTACATAAGTTGCATTTGCACGAAAAAAAACTTTGATAATTGAACTGGTTAATTTAGCACAATATATGTTTCGTTGAACTAAACCGGTATCTGTAATGTTAATAGATGCTGTATATGCTTCATTTAACCAAAAAGGTTCTTCCGTTTGGATAAAACCACAATTATAACATTTAAAATACGAGATATCGTATTTATGTAATATGTTAGCCTGAAAAGCTGTTTTCACGGGTAGACCGCATATACGACATGTGTTCATGCTTAAAACTTGGAGATAATTTTGTTTTTACGTTTGATAAATCGCCAAAATAATTGAATGATTGTTTTATTATACATTTTTTTATATAAATACTTATCAGCTTCTTTATCTTGAAAAATTGACGACGTGTGCCTTAACGGTAATATTGAATTGGTTTTTAATGCTAAATTGGTTGTATCACTTTTTGCATCATAATGTGCTCCATCTTCAAGACCAACGTTAGATATTAGATTGACATTAGGAATAATACTTAACCCTTTGTTTTTCCACAAATGGAATCCTAATTGATAATCCCATGTATCGTTACCTTGCTTTTTCATCATCAAAAATTTATCAATCCATACTTTTCTTTCCTTCCAAGACGATAAATATGGTCGAATATTTTTTTTAAATTCAGAGAGAGCATAATCCTTCAAGTATAAATCATATCCCCGCCAAGCTCTTCTCCATGAAGCCCAGCCCCAGATATTAACATACGCCGAAAAATAATAAGAAGCTTCACCCCTTTGAATTCCATCCTGAAAATTATCTCCGGAAATCAGCATGATTTTTTCATTGTATTTGTATTTATTTAATAACTCTTCACAATACGTAAAAAAATCAGGGTGAGGCAAACAATCATCTTCTAAAATAATGCCTTGTTCAACATTATCAAAAAACCATGTTATTGCAGTAGATACCCCTTTGGCACAACCTAAGTTTTGATCTTGAAATAAAGTTTTTAATTCACAATCCCAATCAATTTGTTTAATAAGGTCTCTCACTTTTTGGCATTTTTCAGCTTCTCCTTCTTTATTTGATCTTGGTCCGTCGGCAGCTATATATAAATATTTAGGTTGTCGTTTTTTAATGGCATCAAATACTTGTTGTGCAGTTTCAATTCTATTAAATACTATAAATAATATTGGCGTATTATAAGAAGGCATAATCAGAATAATTGATTTAATTACGTTTAAATAATGAGGTACGTTGTGTTCTTCCTACCATAGTGTAATTTTTAACTTTGAGATATTGGTATATTTCATTTGATTGTATATCATCTATAGCAGATTCACATTCAATCATAATAAATTCGGGAATATATTTATTCCAATCATTTGATTGTAAAACCTCAAAATCAAATCCTTCCACATCAATAGTTAGTAAATCAATTTTTTTTTGATCTGGTAAATTTTGTCCTAAAACAACTTTTAAAGGATATGTATTTATATTGATTTTTTGAATAATAAAATATTTTCCATTATGACTTCCATCTCGTTCTTTGGCTAGTTCAGAATCAAAAGTATTTAATGCTCCATCATTAAAAACATTGAATGTCAAAACTTCACCTTTTCCGATACCTATATTCAAATTAATGTCTTTTTTTCGATATCGTATAAATTTCTTAAATAAACTCGGTGTTGGTTCAATATTAATACCTCTCCAACCTTGTTTATAAAAATAAGCTGTATTAGAAAATCTGTAAGGATGATGGGCTCCTACATCAACATAAAATCCTTTATATTTTTTTTTATTCTCAAAAAAAGAAGCTAAAAGCATGTCTTCGCCGTCTTGAGCATAGGCATTTTTCTTATATAAAAATTGAGGTATTATGAAATTAGCAAATTCAAATAATATTTTTTTTATTCCCATTTCTATCTTAATAAATATTTAAAATATTCAATGGTTTTTAACAAACCATTTTCCAATTGAATGCTTGGTTGCCAGTTCAATTCTTTTTTTGCCAATGAAATATCCGGACAACGTTGCATAGGGTCGTCAGAAGGTAAAGGTTTGTAAATGAGTTTTGATTTAGAACCAACCATTTCAATAACCTTTTGTGCCAGTTCAAGAATTGTAAATTCATTTGGATTGCCAATATTGACGGGGCCGATAAATTCATTTGGAGATTCCATCATTTTAATTATCCCGTTTATCAAATCGTCAATATATTGAAAACTGCGTGTTTGTTTCCCATCTCCATAAATAGTAATGTCTTTTCCTTGCAAGGCTTGAACTATAAAGTTAGAGACAACACGTCCGTCATTAGGATGCATACGAGGGCCATAAGTATTAAATATTCTCACTATTTTTATATCCACATTATTCATACGATAATAATCTATGAATAAGGTTTCGGCACATCTTTTCCCTTCATCATAGCAAGAACGGATACCAATTGGATTCACATTACCCCAATAAGCTTCTACTTGCGGATGCACATTTGGATCGCCATACACTTCGCTGGTTGAAGCTTGCAAAATTCTTGCTTTGGTACGTTTTGCTAAACCAAGCGCATTAATGGCTCCCATTACGGAAGTTTTAATGGTTTGTATGGCATCAAATTGATAGTGTACCGGTGAAGCCGGACATGCTAAATTATAAATCTGATCCGCTTCAATAAAAAAAGGCATAGTAACATCATGACGTACTAATTCAAAATACCGATTATCCAATAAATGTACAATATTTGCTTTTTGTCCGGTGAAATAATTATCCAAACATATTACCTCATTCCCTTCGTTTAAAAGTCTCTCACACAAATGAGAGCCAATAAAACCGGCTCCTCCCGTTACCAATATTTTTTTCATCCTGATATTATAATGTTATAATAATTTGCAAAAGTACTAAATAATCAATAAAAATTATAAAAAAACAAGTTAATTTATATTCTGTAAAAAACTTATTCTTTCATTATTCTTTCAATATCCTCTGAAGCGGAAGGTAGCTGAGCCATTAAATCTATGGGATTATCAGCAATCAACATATCAGTTTCAATACGCACGCCGATTCCTTCTTCCGGAATATAAATTCCCGGTTCACAACTGGCCACCATGCCTTCTTCGAAAACCACATCGCGGTCGCCCACATCGTGAGTATCTATTCCCATAAAATGCCCGATGTTGTGCATGAAGTATTTTCTTACCAGCGGATAAGTGTTTTTGTCTTGTTGGTCGGCTTCCGCCTGCGTGAACAATCCGAGTTTCACAAATTCTTCTTCCATCATTCCAAATACTTTTTTATTGATTTTGTTGATGGTCATACCGGGCACGTATAAAGTTTTAGCAAATTCATACACTCGCCAACAAGCATCATACACTTGTTTCTGACGAGGGGTATAGTTTCCGTTAACAGGAATCGTTCGCGACAAATCCCCAGCATAATTGGCATAGGAAGCGCCGAAATCGAGTAATAGCAAATCCCCGTCTTGACAAATTTTATTGTTTTTGATATAATGCAATACACACGTATCTTTTCCGGATGCTATGATGGGTGCAAAAGCATGACCGGTGGCAGATAGGCGAATGAATTCGTGTATCATTTCCGCTTCCACTTCGTATTCCATCACCCCGGGTTTCACGAACTTCAACAGTCGCTTAAAGGCCGATGCCGTAATGTCGCAGGCTTTTTTTATTAAATCTATTTCTACGCTTTCTTTCCGTAATCGCAAGGCAGTGAATATAGGAGCCAGTCGTCCGTAGTTATGCAAAGGAAATAATTGTTGTATTTTCCTGCAAAAGCGAAGTTCCAGACGTTCCACCTCGGTTTCGAATCGATAGTTCTCTTGCAGATTCACATATATTTTTTCCGATGCATAAGCCATTTCCTTCAAAATGGAGTCGAAACTTGAGAGCCATTGTACATTTTGTATACCCGAAACACGCTGTGCGTGTTCCACTGTATATTTATATCCGTTCCAAACGGCAATGGTTTCATTGGTTTGAAGCAGAAAAAGTACTTCTCGATATTGAGGATTGGGATGATGCGGACAGAGTGCCAATATGCTTTTTTCCTGATCAATACCTGTCAAATAAAAGAAATCGGCGTTTTGCCGAAAAGGGAAACATTGATCACCTGTTTCGGGCATTTCATCATTAGATGTTAGCAACACCAAAGCGTTGGCATCAATAAGATTTACTAACTTCTTTCGGTTGTGAACAAAAAAAGTTGATTCTATTTCTTGATATTTCATTATTTATGCTTTTAATTTTCCAATAATATCGTAAATTGATTTTGCATGATGTAGTTCCAAATAATCATTAATGCCATCAATCACTTTCACGGCAACGGCAGGGTCGATAAAATTAGCGGTTCCGATTTGAACAGCAGTGGCACCGGCAAGGAAAAACTCAATGGCATCACCGGCATTCATAATGCCTCCTAATCCTATGATGGGTATTTTAACCGCTTTATAGGTTTGCCATACCATGCGTAAAGCAATGGGTTTAACACAAGGACCCGACAATCCGCCTGTAACAGTCGATAGGATAGGGATTTGTTTTTCGGCATCAATAGCCATTCCCAATAAAGTATTGATTAAAGAAACCGAATCGGCACCGGCAAATTCAACGGCTTTTGCTATCTCGGTAATATCGGTAACATTGGGTGAAAGTTTCACAATCAAGGTTTTTTTATAAGCATTCCGAACTGCTTTGGTTACTTTTTGTGCCGAAGCACAGGAAGTTCCGAAAGCCATACCTCCTTCTTTCACATTCGGGCATGATATATTTAATTCTATCGCCGGAATATTATCCAAATCATTCAACTTTTCTGCAACAGCCACATAATCTTCAAGTGTCGAGCCTGAAACATTTACTATGATACGGGTATCATAATGCTTAATTCGCGGGTAAATGTTTTCGATAAAATAATCAACGCCTTTATTCTGTAAACCTACCGCATTCAACATACCGGCAGGTGTTTCGGCCATGCGTGGATAGGGATTTCCCTCTCGTGGATGCAAGGTGGTCCCTTTTACAAGTATGCCGCCCAAACGATTCAAATCGATGAAATCGGCAAACTCTTCGCCATATCCGAATGTGCCGGAAGCGGTTAAGACCGGATTCTTAAACTCTAAATCATTGATTTTTACCGATAAATCAGCCATGTGTCTCGTTTTTTTTATTCGGCAAATGTCGTTATAATTTTCTGATTTTGCAAGGAAACATTCATTTTTATTTAATAAGAGGTTGTTATTTATATCCCGAATAATCCTTTTTGTTTCTTTTAAGAACATATGGTCTTTTGGTTGAAAACGTAAAAAATCATAAGTCAGTAATAAGAGAAATTTATATACTTTTGCGTTTTAAAAACGGCTTCCTGTTTTAACAGGAAACATATATAACCAATCATTCGGAAACATAAGTAAGAAACGTATATATTTTATGGCATTAAAACAATCGCTGGAAAAAAACGGTAATATTTTATTTCGTTATCGTGGACAAATTCCCTTGTTCATTTTTATATTGGGTTTACCTTTTATTTATTTCACTTATTTCACCGATAATTACAAGCTGTTTACCCAATTCTTCGGTGGTGGCTTGTCTTGTTTTTGGACAACAATTAGCATTTTATCGATTGTTGTTTCATTGCTCGGATTAGTGATTCGTGCCTACACCATAGGAACAACCCCTCGCGGCACATCGGGAAGGAACCGCGAAAAGCAAGTGGCCAACCGACTGAACACAAAAGGGATTTATTCTGTTGTTCGACATCCTTTGTATGTGGGCAATTATTTGATGTGGGCGGGATTGTTGATTTTTGTTGCCAATATTTATTTGTTTATCATAGCTTCCCTTTTATATTGGGTCTATTACGAAAGGATTATGTTTGCCGAAGAATGTTATTTAGAAAAACAGTTTGGCGAAGATTTTATTCAATGGTCGTTGAAAGTACCTGCATTTGTACCGGCTTTTAAGCAATTTGAAAAAGGGGATATCCCTTTTTCCTTCAAATCTGTTCTACGCAGAGAATATTCGGGTGCTTTTGCCATAACACTTTGTTTTACTTCGGTTGATTATATTCGTTACTATGCCATTACACTACAAGATAATATTATGCAACCGCAATGGATACGTTTATCCCTTTTTTGCCTTGCCGTTATGGCTGCGTTGACCATCGTTTTAAGAACATTGAAACATCACACACCTATCTTGAACCGTGAACCGGATAGGGATTAAATAAAAGCCATTGTTTACTTTTGAAGGTTATATGTTATTTTTTTTCTTCTTTGGGACATATGGTTTCTTTTTAGTTTTGATATACACGTGTTTGATAGTGGCGGATGTTGTTTGCCTTTCGTCGATATCGAAATGCGATTTCAATGATTTAATCAAAGGTGTAAGTTTCAAAAATCCGAAGTTACGGGGATCGAAATCGGGTTTTTTCTTTATAATCATATTGCCCACATCGCCCAAGAAAGCCCAACCTTCGTCGTCGGCAATATCATCGACCGAAGCGGCGATTAAAGCAATGGTCGAAGGATTGATTTTATGTATGGATTTCTTCTCTTTGGATTCTTTTACCATCGACTCGGATGTTTGCGCTTCGTCGTCGGAAGAGAGTAAAATTTCGAGATAAATAAATTTATCGCAAGCGGCAATGAAGGGATAGGGTGTTTTTTTCTCTCCGAAGCCGAAAACTATCATTCCCGATTCTCGCAAGCGGAGTGCCAAACGAGTGAAATCGCTGTCGCTCGATACTATGCAAAAACCTCCCACTTTCCCGGCATAAAGGATATCCATGGCATCGATTATCATGGCCGAATCGGTGGAGTTCTTTCCCGATGTATAACTATATTGTTGAATGGGCGTAATGGCATTTTCAAGTAAAACCGATTTCCATTTGGTGAGATTGGGTCTTGTCCAATCGCCATAAATACGTTTAAATGTGGGGGAACCATATTTGGCAATTTCTTCTAAAATACTTTTTACATATTCACAAGGGATATTATCGGCATCGATTAAAAGTGCTAATTTCAGTTCTGTTTTATTTTCCATATGGGGAATAATTTAATTCTAAATCATTTTTTAACGACCAATGTTTTATCAATCGTTTTGTTAAGGTTGCAAATGTACACGAAATTATCCAATTACTCACAAACTGATAGAAATTTATTTTAATAGTTTATAAATGTTACACGTTGCAAGTCGTTTTCGTTCCGAAAAAATGTGATACCCGATTTTTTTTAGTTTCTGCATCTGAAAAAAAATTATCACATTAGGAATTGCCCAATTTCACACGTGGTTTTTTGAATAGAAGATTATCTATTTTTTTACAGCATCAATATATAATTTCTTTTTTCGCAAAAGTAAACAATTTTCATTCATAGTTGATGAGTTTATGGGTGGATTTTTTTTAGAAGACATGCTCCAACGGATGCATTTTGAGGCGCATCAAATTAACACTCAATTTCATATACACCTGTATTACAATTTAATAATCACCCTTAAAATTTGATGCGCTTCAAAAAAAATTTAATGCATCAACGGAAAAAATCCGTGCGCGCACAAATTGAAATCCGTGCATTCACGGATCAGTATCTGAGCGTTAACGGGTTTTTTCCGTGCATGCCGTTTTTTATATCCGTGCAAAAATGGATATATTCCGGTGCTTAGTAAATTAGGGAGGTCAATTTAACCGGAATATTCAATTAATAAATAAAAGAAAAATAAACAGAGAGAAAACTTGCCAATTCAAAAAAAAAGCCTACCTTTGCTTTCGCATTTCAAAGAGGAGAATATTTCAATATAATAATAATAAAATACTATCAATATGACTAATATAGATTGGAAGAATTTAGCATTCGGTTATATGAAAACCGATTATAATGTCAGATGCTACTATCGCGACGGGAAATGGGGTGAATTGGAAGTATCTTCTTCGGAACAAATTCCGATCCACATGGCCGCAACCTGTTTGCATTACGGACAAGAGGCTTTTGAAGGATTAAAAGCCTTTAAAGGAAAAGACGACAAAGTGCGTGTTTTTCGTATGGATGAAAATGCAAAGCGTTTGGAATCATCGTGTAAAGGAATTATGATGGCTGAATTTCCAATGGAAAAATTTAAAGAAGCCGTAAGAAAAGTTATCAAACTAAACGAACGTTTCATTCCACCTTACGGAACGGGTGCATCCTTGTATATCCGACCCTTAATAATAGGAACGGGTGCACAAGTAGGTGTGAAACCTGCCAACGAATATTTATTTATCATTTTTGTTTCGCCGGTAGGCCCTTATTTTAAAGGCGGATTTAAAACCACTCCTTTTGTGGTAACAAGAAAATACGATCGAGCCGCACCCTTGGGCACCGGAACCTACAAAATCGGAGGTAATTATGCCGCCAGCTTACTTGCCGGAGAAGAAGCCCACCAAACGGGTTATTCTAATGTGTTCTATCTCGACGCTATCGAAAAGAAATACATTGACGAATGCGGTGCCGCAAATTTCTTCGGCATTAAAAATAACACTTATATTACACCTAAATCGGGTTCTATTTTACCTTCTATCACCAATAAATCATTAATGCAATTAGCCGAACATTTGGGTATGAAGGTTGAACGCCGTCCGGTAGCCCTTGAAGAATTGGAAAGCTTCGAAGAAGCAGGTGCTTGCGGTACGGCTGCCGTTATTAGCCCGATTGAACGTATTGACGATTTAGATAATAATAAACATTATATCTTCTCCAAAGACGGGCAACCCGGTCCTTGGAGCACTAAATTGTTTAAATTATTACAAGGTATACAATACGGCGAAGAAAACGATTTATTTAATTGGTGCGAAATACTGTAAAATCATTGAAAAGGAATCAATTTTTTTTGATTCCTTTTTTTTTACTTACTTATTAACCATAGAATTATATGATATAAGACATAAAACTATGAACTATGAAAACAAATTGTTTTAAATATTTTTTAACTAATTAATGTTAACAAGCATAAAAAATATATAACTTTGCACGGACAATTAACCGTATAATATAATAACAAAAAATATATAATATGATGAAGAAAAAGAATGTAATTATCATTGGAGCAGCGGGAAGAGATTTCCACAATTTCAACATGTATTTCAGAGGTAACGAAAGTTATAACGTAGTAGCCTTTACGGCTGCTCAAATTCCGGATATCGACGATAAAAAATATCCGGCCGAATTAGCCGGTAAAAAACAATATCCTCAAGGGATTCCCATTTTTGCTCAGGACGATTTATTAAAATTAATAAAAAAACATAAAGTTGATGAATGTGTATTTGCTTATAGCGATCTTCCTTATCAATATGTTATGGATTTGGCATCGCAAGTGAATGCTGCCGGAGCCGATTTTAAATTAATGGGATTGGAAACAACAATGTTAAAATCGACCAAACCGGTTATTGCAACGGGAGCCGTTCGTACCGGTGGAGGTAAAAGCGAAGCTTCGAGAAGAATTGTCGACGAATTAAAAGCTTTAGGGCTGAAAGTTATTGCCATTCGTCACCCCATGCCCTACGGCGACTTGGTGAAACAAGCCGTTCAAAGATTTGCCACTATCGAAGATTTGAAAAAACATGAATGTACCATCGAAGAAATGGAAGAATATGAACCCCACGTGGTTCGTAAAACCATCATTTATTCAGGGATAGATTATGAAGCCATTCTTCGTTCAGCCGAAAAAGAAAATCCCGATGTGATTTTGTGGGACGGCGGTAATAACGACTTTCCATTTATTAAACCCGATTTAATGATTACCATGGCCGATGCACAAAGAGCCGGCGACGAAATGAGTTACTATCCGGGTTCAACCACCCTTCGTATTGCCGATGTAGTGGTGTTTAACAAAATTGAAAGTGCCGACTTATACGACCTGCAACTGGTGAGAGACAATGTAGCCGAATTAAATCCTAATGCGGTTATTATGGATGCCTGCTCCCCTACTTTTGTAGACAAACCGGAATTAATTAAAGGTAAAAAAGTGTTGGTGGTTGAAGAAGGACCTACCGTTACCCACGGAGGAGTTCAATACAGTTACGGAGCATTAACAGCCATGAAATACGGTGCCGCCGAATTGGTAGACCCTAAACAATATGCAGTAGGTAAACTAAAAGAAACCTTTGATCATTATCCTGATTTAGGCCCTATTTTACCTTCAATGGGATACAGTGCCAAACAAGTGGCCGATTTGGAAAAGACCATTAAAAATACCCCTTGTGATTTAGTGCTTATTGCAACTCCTATTGATATTAACCGTCTTATCAAAATAAAACAACCTACGGTTAAAATCGGATACGAAATGCAAGAAATCGGCAGTCCGACATTTAAAGACATTATTACCAATTTTGCCAAAAAACACAAACTCGGGAACAACAAGAAAATTTCAAAAAAATAATTCATTGAGAAAGCGGCTTTTTTCGAAAAGTCGCTTTTTTTTAAATTTAATGATAATAATAAGATGATTAATTTAAAAAACAGAAATTTAATATCCATTACCGACTTCAATCCCGAAGAATATTTGCATATTCTTTCCATGGCCGAGACCTTTGAAAAGAATCCGGTACAGAACATAGCGGTAGGGAAAGTGGTAGCCACTTTGTTTTTTGAACCTTCGACACGAACTCGTTTGAGTTTTGAAAGTGCTGCCAATAAATTAGGAGCAAGAGTAATCGGTTTTACAGATGCAGCCAATTCGAGTACTGCCAAAGGAGAAAGTTTGGCCGATACCATTAAAACTGTTGCCAATTATGCCGATTTAATCGTAATGCGTCATCCCTTGGAAGGAGCTGCCCGTTGGGCTAGCGAAGTTTCCAATGTACCGGTTATCAATGCCGGCGACGGTGCAAATCAACATCCCACACAGTGTTTATTGGATTTGTTTTCCATTAAAAAAACGCAAAACACTTTGGATAATCTTCATATTGCCATGGTTGGCGACTTAAAATACGGCCGAACGGTTCATTCCTTAGTGGAAGCCATGTGTAATTTTAATACCACTTTCCATTTGGTTTCACCCGAAAGCTTAAAACTCCCCAGTGTAGTGAAAATACATATCAAAGAGAAAAAGCTTACTTATTTTCAATACACCGAAATGCAAGAAGCTATTGAAAAGGCGGATATAGTGTATATGACACGTGTACAACGCGAACGCTTTTTGGATATTCAAGATTATGAAAAAGTTAAAAATGCTTATATTTTAGATAAATCCATGTTGGTTAATGCCAAGAAAAACATGAAAATACTTCATCCTCTCCCTCGTGTTAATGAGATAAATACGAATGTGGATAATACCATTCAAGCCTATTATTTTCAACAGGCGTTAAATGGTGTGTATGTACGTCAGGCGCTTATTGCTTCAATTTTAGGATTAAAATAAGAAAATTCAGTGTGTTATGGGAAAAAAAGAATTAATTGTGTCGGCAATCGAAAACGGAACCGTTATAGATCATATTGCCTCCGATAAATTGTTTCAAGTAATAAAAATATTGAATTTGGATGTTTGTTCCAACCAAATATTATTCGGCACTAATTTGCGCAGCAGTAAATTAGGTGTGAAAGCGATCATAAAAATTCAAGGTAAATTTTTCGAGAGAAATGAAATCAACAAAATAGCCATTGTATCGCCTTCGGCTACCTTAATTAAAATTAAAGATTACGATGTAGTTGAAAAAGTAAACCTAACATTACCAGATCAATTGGAAGGTATTGTTAAATGCTTTAATCCTAAATGCATCACCAATCATCAGGAGATTACACCTAAATTTAAGGTTTTGGATTCGCAAAGCATTAAACTGCAATGCCATTATTGTCAGAAAATAACGAAACAAGAGACTTTAAATTTCATATAATCAACAAAACTGTCAGCTTAGTTTTTCGATTGTTTGCCACAGTTGAGTTGCGGTATTATCCCAAGAAAACTTTTTTAGTTGATGTTTCCCTTTTTGAATTAATTCGTTACGCAAGGAATTATTATCGAAAATTTCCATCATGGCATTGGTAATTTCTTCGGGATTATAAGGATTCACTAAAATTGCGGCATCACCGGCAGTTTCGGGCATTGCCGTTAGGTTGGAAGTAATAACCGGAATATTACATGAAAAAGCTTCGAGAATAGGAACTCCGAATCCCTCGAAAAAGGAAGCATAAAGCAAACATTCGGCAGCGGAAATGATTTCGTTTAATCTTGCCGTTGAAACATAGTCTGTAAAAACCACATCTTCCCTATATTTCATCAAGGAATGCACGCGTTTCATTTCTTGGCTCCAATACTTTTGCGTACCTGCAAAAACCAATTTGGCAAAGAGGCCTTGTTCGCGGAATAAATCAAATGCATATAAATGATTCACAATGTTTTTTCGCCTGTTTCCGCTCCCTACAAACACAAAATAAGGATATCCGTTAGTTAGCTGTTCTCTTACTTTTAATTTTTTATCATCTGAAATTTCAAAAAAATCCTCGGCGGCAGCATTATAAACAACATCGATTTTCTTGGGTATGATTTCGTATGTTTTAATGATATCGTTTTTTGAAAAATTTGAAACCGTTACCAAGGCATCGGCTCTACGAGCGAAACGTGGGAAAAAAGTTCGAAAATAAAAACGTGATGAAGGCGATAAAAACTCGGGATAATGCTCGAAATTCAAATCATGTATAATATTAATGGTCTTTACATCCGTGTGCAAACATATCCAGCCGTCGGGAGAAAGGAAAATATCAATTTTTTCTTTTTTAAGTGCACGCTTAATTCCCCATTCAAAAAACAAAAACCACAAAAGTGGATGACGGGCGGGCGGAAAAACCACTACCGGTTTCACATTTTCGGCAAATATGAACTCATCGAGATATTTACGATCGAAAAAGAACACAAACTCATGTTCAGGATGAGCTTTAACCATACGTTTCAATACCTCATAGGAAAACCATGCTATGCCATCCATTTTCCCTTTTACGAACAAACGTGTATTGACTCCGATACGCATATTATTTTTTATTTTTTACTTTTTCCTTCTTCGATTCTCTACTTACAAAAACAGCCTCATTCTTTTCGTCATAATCCAACAAAACATTATCACCCGATTTAACATTTTCGTTGATTATTTCTTCCGATAAAAAATCTTCAATATATTTCTGAATGGTTCTTTTCAAAGGTCTGGCACCATATTGAGCATTCCATCCTTTTTCAGCGAGGAAATCTTTTGCTTTATCCGATAAAGAAAGGATTATGTTTAATTCTTTTAAGCGATTATACACATGTTGCAGTTCAATTTCAATAATTTTGTGTATATCTCCTTTTTCTAATGGATTAAATATTACTATATCGTCAATACGGTTTAGAAACTCGGGCGCAAATTGTTTGTTTACGGCATCTTCAATAACTTTTTGCGAATTTTTCACATTAGCTTCCTGACGTGCAGCCGTAGAAAAGCCTACACCTGTACCAAAATCTTTCAGTTGCCTGCTTCCCACATTGGATGTCATAATGATAATCGTGTTTTTAAAGTCTACTCTTCGACCCAATCCGTCGGTGAGTTGTCCATCATCAAACACTTGTAATAATATATTATATACATCAACATGGGCTTTTTCTATTTCGTCCAATAACACGATAGAATAAGGTTTTCTTCTGACTTTCTCGGTCAACTGACCTCCTTCTTCATAACCTACATAACCCGGAGGAGCACCCACCAAACGAGAAACGGAAAATTTTTCCATATACTCGCTCATATCAATGCGTATCATCGCATCAACACTATCAAATAAATACTTCGCTAAAATTTTCGCCAAATAAGTCTTCCCTACACCGGTAGGACCTAAAAAGATAAAAGTGCCTATTGGTTTCGAAGGATCTTTTAATCCTACTTTGTTTCTTCGAATAGCTTTTGAAATTTTATGAATCGCTTCTTTTTGACCTATCACCTGATTGTCAAGGTCTTTTTCCATATTAAGCAGTTTGTTACTTTCTTCCTTAGCAATACGTTTGGCAGGGACACCGGTAATCATGGCTACCACATCGGCTACAATCTCACCGGTAACTTCTTTACGGTTTAATTGAATTTCTCGTTCCCAATTTTGTTTGGCCGT
>Ga0265293_10005996_pt1 | contig 19791 bp, 14 predicted proteins | sample Munlanlewell138R_FD_192505 | JGI IMG/M metagenome (GOLD analysis project Ga0265293, IMG submission 192505) | Leachate microbial communities from a municipal landfill in Southern Ontario, Canada - Leachate well 138R | ecosystem: Engineered > Solid waste > Landfill > Unclassified | place: Canada... | reverse complement strand
AAAGTCACGGGAACAAGCCATTAGTAAATATTGGCAAGAGATAGACTTGCTTCATAAATCAGTAACTTCAAGAGATAAGAAAAATCCATATGTATTTTATGAAGGGCCTCCAACAGCCAATGGAAAACCAGGAATACATCATGTAATGGCTAGAACATTAAAGGACTTAACTTGTAGATACAAAACTATGCAAGGCTATCAAGTAAAGAGAAAGGCAGGCTGGGATACCCATGGTCTTCCAGTAGAAATTGAAGTAGAGAAAAAGTTAAATTTAAAAAACAAACACGATATTGAAACCTACGGAATAAAATCTTTTAATGAACAATGTAAAGAATCTGTTTTCCAATATGAAAAGCTTTGGAGAGAAATGACAGAGAGAATGGCATACCTTATAGATTTAGATAATCCATATATAACTCTAGATAATGATTATATAGAGTCTGTATGGTGGATATTAAATAAGTTTTTTAAGGAAGGCTATATATATGAAGGTCACAAGATATTACCATACTGTTCAAGATGTGGTACTGGTCTTGCAACCCATGAAGTAGCCCAAGGGTATGAGGAAATAAAGACAGACACAGTAGTAGCTAAGTTCAAGTTAAAGAATAAAGATGAATATTTCCTAGCATGGACAACAACTCCATGGACATTGCCTTCAAATGTGGCATTGTCAGTAAATCCAGAAGAAACTTATGTAAAGGTAAAACAAAATGATGAGGTATATTATCTAGCAAAAGTTTTAGCAAATAAGGTTTTAGGTGAAGAATACGAAGTACTGGAAGAAATGAAGGGTAAGGATTTAGAGTATACTGAATATGAACAGTTAATTCCATTTATAAAAGTGGAAGGAAAAGCTTTTTTCGTAACATTGGCTGATTATGTAACTACAGAAGATGGTACAGGAATAGTACACTCTGCACCTGCATTTGGTGAAGATGACTACAATACTGGAGTAAAATATGGACTACCAGTTGTACAGCCCGTATCTGAGGATGGCAAGTTTACAGGAACCATATGGGAAGGTAAGTTTGTAATTGATGCTGATCCTGAAATTATAAAGTGGTTGAGAGAAGAAGGAAAACTATATAAAAAGGAAAGAGTAGCTCACAATTATCCTCATTGTTGGAGATGTAAAACACCACTTCTATATTATGCAAAGCCTTCTTGGTATATAGAAATGACTAAGTTAAAAGATAAGCTTGTGGAAAACAATAATGGAGTAAGTTGGTATCCTTCCTTTATAGGAGAAAAGAGATTTGGAAATTGGCTGGAAAACATAAATGACTGGGCAATATCTAGGTCAAGATATTGGGGGACGCCATTACCAATATGGAGATGTAATAGTTGTGGTCATATAGATAGTGTTGGTTCTAGAAAAGAATTAGTTGAAAGGGCAATAGAAGATATAGATGAGACTATAGAACTTCATAGGCCTTATGTTGATGATGTCCATCTAAATTGTGATAAATGTAGTGGGACTATGACTAGGGAAAAAGATGTAATAGATGTCTGGTTTGATAGTGGAGCCATGCCATTTGCACAACATCACTATCCCTTTGAAAATGAGGAAATTTTCTTTGACGAATTATTCCCAGCAGATTTCATAAATGAAGGTATTGATCAAACTAGGGGCTGGTTCTATTCACTTATTGCAATATCAACCTTTGTCACAGGGAAATCACCATATAAAAATGTATTGGTAAATGATCTGGTTTTAGACAAGGATGGAAAGAAGATGTCTAAGTCCCGTGGCAATACTGTAGATCCTTTTGATTTATTTGATAGATATGGTGCCGATGTATTAAGATGGTACTTAATCTATGTATCGCCACCATGGACACCAACTAAGTTTGATGAAGATGGTCTGAGAGAGATTGAAAGCAAATTTTTTAGATCCATAAGAAATGTATACAACTTCTTCTCCTTGTATGCAAATACAGATGGAATTGACCCTAGGGAGTTCTTTATTGAATATAAAGATAGACCTGAAATAGATAAATGGATACTTTCAAAATATAATACCTTAGTTAAAAACTGTAATTCAGATATGGATATATTTGAATTGACAAAGGTAGTTAGAGGAATACAAGAATTTGTAATAGAAGACTTATCCAATTGGTATATTAGAAGAAATAGAAGAAGATTCTGGTCAACAGAATTGGATGATGACAAGAAAGCAGTGTATAATACGACTTATGAGATACTTGTTGGCATATGTAAGATGATAGCCCCATTTGTACCATTTATATCTGAAGAACTATATCAAAACCTTACTGAAGAAGAATCCGTACACTTGGCATACTATCCAAAAGCAAATGAGGCACTAATAAATAAAGAGATAGAAGAAAAAATGGACTTAGTACGGGATTTAGTTGGACTTGGCAGGGCTTCCCGTGAGTCAGTGAAGATAAAGGTACGACAACCACTTAGAGAAGTAGTCATAGATGGAAAATATGAAGAGCAAATAAAAGATTTAGTTCCACTGATTATGGAGGAGCTAAATGTTAAAGAGGTAGTATTTGAAAAGGATTTATCTCAATTTATGAACTATTCCTTAAAGCCAAACTTTAAAGTTGCAGGCTCAATACTTGGAGGGAAGATTAAATCCTTTGGTAAAGCTTTAAATGAGTTAAATGCCCATGATACAGTAGAAAAACTGGAGGCTGGAGAGAGCTTAGTATTAAACTTAGATGGGGAAGACACTACAATAGAGAAGGACTATGTATTAGTAACTATATCAGCTAAAGAAGGCTTTGATGTAGCAATGGAAAACAACCTATTTGTTATCCTAGACACAACCTTAACTCCTGAGCTTGTCAATGAAGGATACGCTAGAGAATTTGTATCTAAGGTGCAACAAATGAGAAAAAATAACGGATATGAAGTTCTAGATAATATCAATATATTCTATGATGGCAGCGATGAAATCAAGGCAGCCTTAGAGAGTTACGAAGAGTTTATTAAGTCAGAGACTTTGGCTCAAAATATAGTAAGAATAACAGATGTGTCCTTAGAAAAACAAGATCTTAATGGACAAATGACAGGTATAAGATTAGAAAAGCTAATATAATGATCAAAGCAAGGTAAATAGTAAAAACTATTTACCTTGTTTTACTTTTAAAATAATACTTAAAAAAGAAGGAATTTGGAAAGTTTTGTAGAATAGTATGATGGTAGGGATTTGTAGTTGGATTTCTAAAGGTAGGACGAGGGTATCATCCCTGGGGAGAATCTTCTGGTATCTTTCAAATAACATTATAAAGCTAATGAGTGTTATCTTAGGAAAATCATTTAAGACAGAATATTACAATAGTACAGTTGAGAATTGTGAACTGATATTTTAGATTTTAAGTCACTATTCTCTCTGTTGAGTGATGACTATAGAATTGTAGTAGTAGAAAAAGCAGGATATGGATTTAGCGATGTAGTAGATATAGATAGAGACTATGATTATTATTTAGAGGGAATCCAGATATTAAAGGAAACTATGAGTAGATTGGTGGACAAAGAAGCCTAATATAATAATATATTTGTTAAAATTTAAAATAGGAATGGGAGAGAATATTCCTGAAATATAAAAAGAATGGAGGTATTTCTCAATGGTATGGATGCCTTTTTTCTGCCTTGCTATAGGATTTTTTATTGGTATAAATAATTTACCGGAAAGAACTTTAGAAATTTTTAATAAGGTTATTAGTGTAGCATTGATTATGCTTATGCTAACTATTGGAATAAACATTGGAATGAATGATTCAGTTATGTTAAATATAAATATTATAGGGTTAAATTGTCTTATTATATCCCTAGGTGCAATTATCTTTAGTATATTATTTATGGTGATTATTGAGAAGACTGTGCTACCATTGGAGAAAATAAGGGACAAGCTTTTATCTGAAAACATCAATATTAAAAATGAAATCAGTATCTCTTGTAATGAAAAGAGAAAAAGCTCACCGCTGATTTGGATTATGCCCATAAGCATTGTTATAGGTGTTATCTTTGGATATTTTTTTAAGATGTATATACGGACTTTTATACTTGACTATATATTGATAGGATCTCTAATTATGCTTTATGCAAGCGTTGGCATAGATCTTGGAGATAATAGAAAAGTGTTTAAATATATAAAGTTATTAGGCTTTAAAATTATTTATGTTTCCATAGCAATCTTTATAGGAAGTCTTGTAGGTGGTCTAGTAGCTGGGATAATGTTCAGTATACCATTACATATTTCTGTAATGTCTGCTAGTGGAATGAGCTATTATAGTTTAACAGGAGCATATATGACACAAGTTTATGGAATTGAAGCTGGAACTTATGGATTTGTTGTAAATGTAATGAGAGAATTTTTTACAGTGCTGTTATTACCTTTTTTGATAAGGATTAGTATAGGCAGTCCGATTGCGGGTGGCGCTGCCGGTAATATGGATACTATGCTGGTTCCTGTAACAAAATTTGTAGGGGCTGAGCTAGGATTAGTTGCTTTGATTACAGGGGTAATCTTGACAGTTATTGTTCCTTTAATATTGCCTATTCTACATGGTTTGCTTTAGTTAATAAAGGAATATTCTGTAGAGATATGTTTATTCAACTAAATAACTATTTGTTTTATAGACCAATAGAGAAGGATGGATAGGCTATGTTCTTAACAGACAATACTGGGGAAAAGGATAAGGTAAGGTCTATAAAAACCTCACCTTTGTAGTTTTTCCCATGTTCCAAGCAACTCCTCAAGCTTGCTTTCCAGCTCCTCCTTTTCTTGGAAAATCTGGTATAGTTTATCGGCATTATCACTATTTTCGGTCATTAATTCATCAATCAATTTTAAACTCTCTTCTAATACTTCAATTTCCTCCTCAATTTTGCTTAACTTAAAAGTGTTGTTTGGCTTTCTTGAAGGTTTAGGAGACAGCTTTTTAGGAGTCTTGTTTTCTTTTTCTATAGATAATGACTGGGTTTCTTCTTGCTTTATTTCTGAATAATCATCGTAGGGCATAGGATATAATTTCACATGGTGGCCATCAAATATCATCATACTAGTAGCTACTTTTCTGACAAAGTATCTGTCATGGGATACGAAAAGTATAGTCCCAGTAAAGTTTATAAGGGTTTCCTCTAATATTTCTCTAGAATCAATATCTAAGTGGTTGGTTGGTTCGTCTAAAATCATGAAATTAACTTTATCAAAAATTAATGAGCATAGTTTTAGACGAGATTTTTCTCCACCAGATAGAGAACTAATCTTTTTATATACATCGTCCTTTAAAAACAGTAGCTTTGCCAATTCAGACCTTGCTTCTAATTGAGTAATACTGTGCTTATTTATGAAATATTCTAAAATAGTCATTTCTTCATTTTCAAAAACAATATTTTGTGGTAAATATCCAATCCTTACATTTGCTCCAAAGGAAAACATACCATTATTTGGGCCGATTTCTCCCAGTAGAATTCTTAGGAAGGTTGATTTACCACTACCATTTTTCCCCATTATACATAGCCTGTCCTGATAAAATAGAGTAAAGGAAAGATCTAAAAAAAGTTTTTTATCAGAGAATGACTTGCTTACATTTTCTACTTTTAAGACTATCTTACCTGTTCTTTGAATTTCCATATTATTCAATCTAATCTTGGAGTTTTCAAGAATTGGGCGATCCAATACCTGGATTTTATCAAGCCTTTTTTCAAGCTCCTTGGCTCGCTTATACATTTTTTCGCTGTCCCTCATAGCACCCCAAATTCTATAACGCTCTATTTGACGCTCCATTTGGTCTATTTTTCTTTGATTATTAATGTACTCTTTATATGCTAATTCAAATCTTCTTTCTTTTTCCACTACATAATCACTATAATTCCCATCATAAGTATTGACCACAGTAGGTTCAAGTTCAATAATCCTACTTACTACTTTATCTAAAAAGCATCTATCATGGGATACAATCAAAACAGTTCCCTTGTAATCAGACAAAAAACCTTCAAGCCACTCAATAGAATCAATATCTAGATGATTTGTAGGTTCATCTAGAAGGAATATATCAGGTTGCTCTAGCAAGAGTTTTGCCAATAATACTCTGGTTCTTTCTCCACCACTGAGTTTTTCAAAGGGCTTAGTCTTAAAACTATCTGGGATCATAAGTCCCTTAATTACCTTATTGATATTTGTATCAACTTCATAACCACCAGCCAGTTCATACTGCTCTAGTACAAGTCCATAACTTTTCATTTCTGTTTCTAAGGCTTCGCCATTTAAGATTTTTAGTTTATCTTCAATAGTCCTTAATCTATATTTTAAGTTCCATATATCTTCAAAGGATTTTTCAAGTATTTCAATTACGGTGGTATTTGGAGTATATCTATATATTTGGTCTAAATATCCTAATCTAGCACCGCTCCTATAACTAATATTACCTTCGTGGTAATCCTCTGCTCCCATTAATATTTTCATTAAGGTAGTCTTACCACAACCATTTTGACCAATCAACCCAACCCTATCTCCTGTTTTTAACTCAAAGGATATGTTTTCAAATATCTTATTTGCACCATAGTATTTAGTTAAATTGTTTATGCTGCATTCAATCATACTATCACCTCATCATTACCTTAAAGGTCTATTTCTATTGGATTTCCTATACTTATACTGTCAAAATCCACATCTGCATCGTAGGCCAAGATCTCAACACCGTTTTCACATGCAAACTTAACAGCTTCAGAAAACTTTTTATCCATGTCTGAATTTAATCTAAATACCTTTGGACCTTTCATTTGAATTAAGAAGAAGACTATTCCCCTATAGCCAGCCTCTACTGCTTTTATCATTTCAAGCACATGCTTAGTTCCTCTTTCTGTAGGGGCATCGGGAAACATGGATATACTATTATTTTCCAATGTAACCCCTTTAACTTCTATAAATCCCTTATGATTTGTCATCTCAAAATATATATCAAATCTAGAATTATCAAAAGTTACTTCTCTATCTATTTTTATTAAATTTTCAAATCCAAGGATTTTGTTTTCCTTAAGGGCCTGATAAACCACTTCATTGGGAACCTGTGAGTCCATATTTACTAACATATTCTCCTTCCAAACAGATATTAGGGAATATTTTGTCTTTCTATTAGGATTATTAGTGCAATCTTCTAATAATATTTTTGCTTCAGGTAAGAGAAGTTCTTTACATCTTCCAGTATTTTTTACATGGACAGTTTCTTCCTTTCCATCTATTAGTACTTTTGCAATAAATCTATTGGGTCTTTCTAAAAAGATTCCCTCTACTATTTTTTTATATTTCATATAGTCTCCTTCTGTCTTAATAATTGTTATTATATTTTACTTGAATTCATTTTACCATTATAGACTATCCTTATCAATCTTACTCAATAAGAGTATAACAAATTTACTAGATAAAAAGTCAACTTCTACTTGAACGCTTAATATAATAATTATAATTATTGTATAAGGAGTGGTAAAATGAAACATATGTATATAGTTGACTATGGAGATGGAGATAGTATCAAGGATAAGGTTAATGAATGGATATGTGAAAATGAAGAAACCATATTAGAAATCATAGATATAGAATATAGCCAGGAAGGGAGCATATACTTTGGATTAGTTACTTATATTGAAAGAGAATAATTAATTTTACCTAAAATAAGAAGGAGTTTGTTGAAAATAGTAGAATGTATTATAATATAGAATATATAAGGGAAAAACCATAGGAGGAGATAAAATGGGCAAATATGACTTTAAGGTTAATATTAATCCTATAGAAGCAATTAAATTGATAAAACATAATCAAAATGCAGATTTGGTACATGAAGAAATAATAGATTTAGGAGAAGGTAAATCTATTGGTATATTAATTTTTGAAAAGTATTATTTTAGAGCAGAGAACAGGGCAGCTTTAACTGTAATCATTGATAATGCTAAAGGAGTTACAATAGTAAAATCAATTGCAACTGGTAGCTCTAAGGGATTATTTTTTAATTTTGATTGGGGCGCGGCAGATGACTTTGCTTATAGTGTTAGAAAGATACTTGAAGCCTATGTTGTATAATAAGGGATAACTGAAAATAATTTAGAACAAAAGAATAGATATAGGAGTGGCATGATTGAAAATATATATAACTAGACATGGAGAAACAGAATGGAACAAAGAAGGGAGGATGCAAGGCTGGAAGAACTCCAATTTGACTGAAGATGGTATTCGGAATGCTATAAGATTGGGGAATAGATTAAAAGATATTGATTTTGCTTCCATTTATTGCAGCACTTTAGGTAGAGCATTAGATACAGCTAAATACATTAGGGGAGATAAAGACACCAAAATAGTAAAAGTTGATTCCCTTAAAGAGATGGGTTTTGGAAAGTGGGAAGGTATGGAGTATGATAGAATAAAGGAATTATATCCAATAGAGCATTTTAATTTTTGGAATAGACCCCATTTATATAATCCAATTGAAGGAGAAAGTTTTGAACAGTTATTTAACAGGGTGGAAAACATATTAAAAGAAATAATAAATAATAAAGAGGGAGAAGATATTTTAATAGTGTCTCATGGAGTTACAATCAAGGCACTGTATTCAATCATTAAAAAATTTCCACTTGAAGACTTATGGCATCCCCCCTTCATGGAAAATAACTCCCTAACCATAGTGGAAGTAATCAATGGAAATATTAATCTTGTTTTAGAGGCCGATACATCTCATATAGAATAATGGGAGGAATAAGTAAGAGATAGATGCAAGAATGGAGGGAATAAAGTGTATGACCTAGTAATCATAGGTGCAGGACCAGCAGGAGCCACATTAGCAAGACTACTTGGCACGGATTTTAAAGTACTAGTATTAGAAAGAAGAGATTTTAAGGAGAAACAGGAGTACAATAGGGTAAAGCCTTGTGGTGGATTAATAGCACCAGATGCTCAATTAATGCTTGCTAAATTTGGACTAGGAGTACCTAAGTCTGTCCTAGTGAGCCCTCAGTTATTTGCAGTTCGAGTCTTAGACTTTGATAATTCTAATGAACGATACTATCAAAGGAATTACATTAATATAGATAGGGAAGAATTTGATAGATGGTTGGCTAGTTTAATACCTTCTAATGTGGAAATAATTTATAATTGTATATATAAATCTTATGAGGCTGATAAGGATGGAGTCATAGTAAGGTTCATAGATAATGGAAAAGAATATGAAGAAAGGGCAAAGATAATTGTAGGTGCAGACGGAGCATTTTCAAAAGTTAGAAAGCAAGGATTTAATAATTTACCAGATCCTAAGCTGTATGTAACTATACAAGAATGGTTTAAAACTGATTGTGATTTAGATTATTATGGTGCAATCTTTGATAGGGAGATAACTGATTTTTACTCTTGGACTATTCCAAAGGATGACCATCTAATTGTGGGTTCTGCTTTAAGGCCAAATGACGATGTTCATAACAAATTTCAACTATTAAAGGAAAAATTAATAAAGCAAGGCTTTAAGTTAGAAAATAGTTCTAAAATAGAAGGCACACATTTACTGAGACCTATACATTCAAATCAAATCTGTACTGGCAATGATAAGATTGCATTAATAGGAGAAGCTGCTGGTTTTATTAGCCCTAGCTCTGCTGAAGGTCTTAGCTATGCCTTTAGGAGTTCCTTAGCACTTTCAAAGGCATTGAGAGAAGATTTTTCTAATTATAATATGTTATATAAGTCTTATAGTAAACCACTTCTATTGAATATTAAAATGAAAAATATGAAGATACCTGCTATGTACAATAAACAGTTAAGAAATCTAATTATGAAAACTGGATTATTAAGTGTTGGAGTGGAGGCAAAATTATAAGTATATTAAGAAGCATTTTGGGCTAAGTAAGTAAAGTTGGAAAAAACATTGATTTTCAATACTGGCCTGAATGTGGAAACAAGAAAGAAGGATATAGAAAGAGGGGATATTATGTGGAAAGATTTGGACAAGCCATGGCAAGAAGCCATTGATTTAGCTTGGGAGGCATATAAAAATGGAACAATACCAATCGGAGCTGTAATAGTAAACGAAGATGGTGAAATAATATCCACAGGTAGAAATCAAATATTTGATACAAACAATAATAACCCACTGGCAGGAACTAATATGGCTCATGCTGAAATGAATGCATTATTTGGATTAAAAGCAATAAATCATCCCCATATTAGAGAGTATATATTATATACTACAATGGAACCATGTCCCATGTGTTTTGGTACTTCAGTTATGATGAATATACGAAATATACATTATGGAGCTAAGGATGGTTTTGCTGGTGCTACTGAATTAAATCATAAACTGGACTATATAAATAGAAAACACATTAGTATTAAATATGAAGGTGGGGATATAGAAGTCTTTCAGCTAATATTACAATCAGCTTATGAATATGAAAGACAACATTCGAGAATAGAAGAGTTATTAAGCACATGGAGAGATGTGAATAATATTGCCATAGACTGTGGAAAGGCGTTCTATGAACTAGGATATTTTCCACAAGCAGCTAAAAACAACAAACCTATAGAAGAAGTATATAATGAAGTTTTAAAAAGATACCTAGATAAAATAACATGTCCAATTTGTGGTAAAGATAACAATTGCAAACATAGTAAAGAATGTTGGTGCCATAATGTTACAATACCAAAGAGTCTTTTGGATACTATCCCTGAAGATAAAAAAGGAAAAGCTTGTATATGTAAATCTTGTGTTGAAAAACATCAATAATAAAAGAAAAAGAACTGTCCCCGTTGTTTGAAAGGAGGAGTAAGTTGACCATAGAAAAATTAAAATCAATTATAAAAGATAGTAACAATATTGTATTTTTTGGAGGTGCAGGAGTATCTACTGAAAGCAATATACCTGATTTCAGGTCTACAACAGGACTTTATACTACATCAAAGAACTCTAAATATCCTCCAGAGTATATGCTAAGTCATACATGCTATAAAAGAAATACTGAAGAATTCTTTGAATTCTATAAAACTAAAATGATTTACCGTGACGCCAAACCAAATTTAGCCCATATTGCATTGGCAGAATTAGAAAAAAGGGGAAAGCTTAAAGCAGTAATTACTCAAAACATTGATGGACTACACCAAATGGCAGGTTCAAAAAATGTACTGGAACTACATGGGTCAGTACACAGAAATTATTGTACTAAGTGTAACAAGTTTTTTGACTTAGACTATATTATGAAAGATACAATGGTGCCAATATGTGATAAATGTGGTGGAATTATAAAGCCTGATGTGGTGCTTTATGAGGAAAGCTTAGATATGGATGTAATAGACAGAGCCATAGAATTTATAAAAAATGCAGATATACTAATAGTAGGAGGTACATCCTTAACCGTATATCCAGCAGCAGGATTAGTTGGATACTATAGGGGTAATAAACTGGTATTAATCAACAAATCAGAAACTCAATATGATAACAAAGCATTTTTGACTTTCAATAAAAGTATCGGAGAAGTATTAAAAAGTATCATATAATAGTTTTTTTAAGTGACTGGAAATAATCAGTCACTTTTTTTGTTTTACTGCATATAATTAAACCATTAAAAATAATTAAGGTAAAACAATGAAAATAGTATGGGGTGATTTTGTTGACTATTTTAGTTACTGGTGGCCTTGGTTATATAGGCTCCCATTTATGTATAGAACTTCTGAAAGGAGGATATGAAATAGTTATAATAGACAACCTGTCTAATAGTAGATTAGATACTTTAGAAAGGCTTAAGGAAATATCTAAGAGAGAGATTAGGTTCTACCAAACAGATTTAATGGATATGAAGGAAATCAAAAAAGTATTTAAAGAAAATAGTATAAAAGGAGTAATACATCTGGCAGGTTTTAAAGCAGTTGGGGAATCAAAAGATTATCCTATTAAGTACTATAAAAACAACATTACTGGACTAATAAATCTTCTAGAAGCAATGGATGAGTACAATATTAGAAATTTAGTATTTAGTTCTTCAGCCACTGTTTATGGAATGGATAATAAATCACCATTAACAGAAGATATGGTCCTTAGTACAACAAACCCTTATGGAAGTACAAAACTATTAAATGAAGTTATTTTGAAGGATCTTTATGCTACAGATGATAGGTGGAGCATAGAAATACTAAGATACTTTAATCCAGTAGGGGCCCATGAAAGTGGAAGAATTGGAGAAGATCCTGAAGGAATACCAAACAACTTAATGCCAATGATTACCCAAGTGGCTATAGGAAGAAGAAAGAAGATATTTATATATGGAAATGATTACAGTACCTATGATGGAACTTGTATTAGAGACTATATTCATGTAGTTGATTTGGCCAAGGGACATTTGAAAGCATTGGAAAAAAACTTCAATTCAAAGGGGATTAATATATATAATTTAGGAACAGGTCGTGGTTATAGTGTATTAGATGTGATAAAGACCTTTGAAAGAGTAACGGAAAGAATGGTTCCCTATGAAATTGTGGGTAGGAGACTGGGAGATGTGGCCATTTCCTACTCAGATCCTTCTAAGGCATATAAGGAGTTAGGGTGGAAGGCAGAAAAAAGCTTAGAGGACATGTGTAGAGATGCTTTTAGATGGCAAGAGAAAAATCCAAAGGGATATAGGACTAATCAATGGATGTTTGGAAATGAAATATATAAAATAGGGTGATTCTTTATGAAGATATTGATAACAGGTGGTTGTGGATTTCTAGGTTCAAATATTGTGCAAAGTTTAAATCTAAAAAATCATGATGTCACAATTATTGATGATTTATCTACAGGAAAACAAATAACTGATAAGGGGATAAATTTCCATCAATTATCTATAGATGATAAAAGATGTGAAGAAATATTTAAAGAAACATCCTTTGATGTTGTTATCCATTTAGCTTATAGGGGATATAACATGGGAACATATGAAGGAAACCCTAATGATATTTATATTAACAATAGTGGGTTAAATAATATTTTATTTTTATCATATAAATATGGTGCAAAAAAAGTAATAGGATTCTCCTCATTTGTTTCCTCCAATATCATAGAAGAAGAAAGTTATTTAGCAAGGGAAAGTTTATTTGATGAATATAGGCGAATAGGATTGAATATTACATTGCTAAAGTTAGCTGCTGTATATGGGCCAGGACAATATGGCACTGATAGTCATCATATAGACGCCATACTAAAAGAAGAAACCTTATTAGATATGGAAATCAAAAAAGAATATATCTATATACAAGACCTTTGCCAGGCAGTAACAGCAGTTGTAGAAAATGATACTGGTCATAGTCTTAGAATTTCCAGTGGCATAGCTACTTCTACTAAAGAGATATACAAGATTTATTTAAAGTATATGAACAATGGATCTATAGAAGATGGAGAAATAATAGGAGATGAAAACTATGGAACTATGGCCAATAAAGCTATCTTTTCCTTAGATTGGATTCCTACTATTACAATGGAGAAAGGAATTAGAAATACTATTGATTGGTATAGAAAAGGGCCTAAAGAAGAGTCAACTAAGAAGGAAGAACCTTTGACAAAAAATAATAAAATAAAACTAACTCAAAGAGTAGGTAAAACTCTAGAAATTATTATACTATTTATTGTTTTAGCAGGAATTCACTATATATCCCAGTACAAATATGGTATAAAGGTAGATTTTCTATTACTTTATATTATATTTGCTAACTTGTTTTATGGATTTAAAGAAGGATTTCTGGCATTAGGTATGTCTGTCATTGCATTGGTTTGGTTTAAATTCAATTTTGAGGGTCGGACAGTACTGATGCTAACAAATGATATAAACATGATTTTATATTTAACAATGTATGGAGTGATAGGAGTTGGTGTAGGCTATGTAATTGATACATTAAGGGAAGAAAAGAAGTATCTACTAGATGAGATTGATTTTTATAAAGGAGAGATGAATTTTCTCAAAAAATTATATGATAAATCCACAGAGGTGAAGAACAGACTACAATCTAATATAGAAAACTATGAAGATAATTATAGTAAAATATACTTTATTGCAGAAAAACTAAACAAAAGATCTACCAATCAAATTCTTAAGGAAACAGGAGCAATCTATGGCAACTTACTAGATTTTAAAAACATAAGTGTATATGGTTTGAGTGGAGACAGGACTTGGCTAAGGCTTAATTCATACTTGGGGGAACCAAAATATGGAAGTTTAATAAACATAAATAAGTATGGTTTTTTAAGCTCTACAATAAAAGAGGAAAGCTGGTATATCAATAGAGAATTGGAGAAAGAGTACCCTACTATATGTATTCCTATTGTGTATGGTGATGAGGTAAGGGCCTTAGTTTTCTTAGACAATATAGATTTTAACAAACTAACACAAAAAAACTTAAACTTGCTAAAAGTAGTTACAAAGTTTATAACTAATGGTCTATCTATGGCTTTTGAATATGAAAAAACCCAAGCAGAAAAAATGGGGGGAGAGTAATATGGTTCTCTATATACTCATATATCTACTCATAACAATTATAGTGGTTTCAAAAATTCATATTCAATATAGAAAAGTAGAACTCTCTATTGGAGTAACGGTGATGTCTCTTCTTTTTCCCATAGGAGGGATGATTTTAGTGGCATTAATTCTTAAGAACACAAATACATGCTATGAAGCCATTGAATTATCATATTTTAGGGATGACGAAAATCAAGATTACAAACCACTTTTTATTTCAGATATAGATGTAAATGAAGAAACAGATATTGTGGCTTTAGATGAAGTCCTTTTGCTCTCCGATTTAGATGTGAGAAGAAAAACTGTACTAAATATATTGAAAAGGGATGGAGAGAAGTATACTCAGTTCATAAACGAAGCTATCCAAAATCAGGACTCAGAAACAGTTCACTATGCTGCTGCAAGCATAATGAATAGAAAGAGAAAGTTGGATATGGATATGCTTGAAACTTCAAAGTTATATAAAGAAAATCCTATGGATGCTAATTTGGCGATTTCTTATTCTAAGATTTTAGAAACACAGTTAAATACCCTTTATATACATGAAGAAGCAAGAAATATGATGATAAAGGAAAATATTTCAGTCCTTGAAAACATAGTAATAAACAGACTATCAAAAGGCCAAGAACATATAATTCGATTGATAGAGCTACTATTAGAGGAAAGACAATTCAACCTTGCCATAGACTATTTAAATATTTTTATGGATGAATATAAGGATACAGAAGAAAAATATATGGTTTCATTGAAGGCCTACTATGAAATTGAAGATAGAAAGGGCTTTGAGAAAGTTCTTTCCAGGATAAGAGAAGGGGGTATAACCCTTTCAAAGGAGGCTTACGACATAATAAGGTTTTGGTGAGGAGGAAAATACATTGAAAATGATAAAAAGCAAAACCTTTATAATTGTGGCAATTATGGTATTGTTGAGTATTGCACAATTATTTAGGATGGATACTTTTGTGAAAGCAGTAGTTAGTGATTCCTTGATTATTGAAGAATATAACTATGAAGGTTCTATGAAATTAAGTGAAGAAGAAAAGGATAGTGTGGCAAATAAGAAGTTTTTAATACTATATAGTTCCACTTATCAAACAGATGTAAGTAATATAGAGAAAATTTTTGATTATTTGAAAGCAGATTATAAAATATTTGCCGTAGACAAAGGGGAGATAGACCTAAATGCCTTTGATACATTAATCTTATTGGAACAACTAGATAGTGAATATTTAATGTTCCATAGAATAGTTGATTATATAAACCAAGGTGGCAAATTAATATATCTAGGTAATGGTGGTTTGGGAGAGCAGAGTGTTTTAAAAAGCAATGCTGATTTTTTTGGAATTAGTAGTTGGAGAGAAATAAATAAAACTAATAATCTATACTTTAATTCAGAAATACTTTTAGGACTTATTGGTGAATTAGAAATGGGAGATGATCCATTAGACAACTATTATAACTTTGAATATCTAGATACAGATTTAGTCCATGATGTAAAGATTCATATGGAGGATATATCTGGTATACCAATTATATGGGAGTTGGAAAAGGGTAATGGTAAAGTAATGGTCATAAACAATGGGAAGACAACATCTAAGGAAATTAGAGGAGTAATAGTAGGAGTCATATCTTTACTGGAGGATTTGTTTGTTTATCCTATAATCAATTCCCAGGTAATGTTTATAGATGATTTTCCAGCAGATTATAATGCTAATCCTGAACTATATAAGGTTCATTATGGAATGAACACTGATAGATTTATAAAAGAAATTTGGTGGCCTGATATGGTTACTTTGATGCAAAAGTACAAACTGAAATATACAGGTGCATATATTGAAAATTATGATGATAAAGTAAGTGGAGCATTTAATAATAATGATTTAATCACTAATACAACTAAGGAGTTAGGAGCACAACTATTAAAATATGGTGGAGAACTAAGCTTCCATGGTTATAATCATCAACCTTTATTATTTAAAGAGGAAAATGCTAAAATAAATGGATATAAATCATGGAAAAAACCAGAAGATATTATAAGTTCCATAGGGAAAACCATAAGTGGTTTTAATTCTATGTTTCCAGAATATAAGTTTTATACCTATGTTCCTCCCTCTAATCTATTAGATGTTGATGCCATATCAGTCTTAAAAAGAGCTTTACCTACTATGAGAACTATTTCTGGTCTTTACTTTGGAGAATTAGATCATTATGGAAATAGAAACAATGATGTTTTCCAGCAAGAAATAGGTATAGATCCAAGATATGGAGTAGCACTGCCAAGAATATCATCAGGTGCTTTTTATGATGAAGATATGAAATACTCTGTGAGCTCTGTAGCTACCATGCATGGGCTAATAAACCACTTTATACATCCAGATGATGTGTTAGATCCTGAAAGAAGCTTAGGACTAATGTGGGAAGACTTGTATAAAAAAACAGATGAGCTATTTGGAACTTTTGACCAAAAGTACAATTGGATAGATAAAGATATTGCTTCCATTGCATCGGAAAAGGTGAAGCAATATACTCAGGGGAAGATTTATTATGATATAAAGGGGGGAACCATAAATATCCTTTGGGATAATTTTTCTAAAGAAGCTTCTGTAATATTAGCCACTGATAAAAAAGTTATATCAAGTACAGATTGCGAATATATAAAAATAGGGGAGAATAGATATTTGGTTAAATTGAGGAAAAACAAAGTATCTTTGGAGGTTCAATAACCATGAGAATTTGTATGATAGTAGAGGGGGCTTATCCTTATATTACAGGAGGAGTATCAAATTGGATTCATCAACTTGTGACAAATATGGAGGAGTTTGAATTTATAATTATCACAATAATGGCAGAAGGCCATACAAAGGGGAAATTCAAATATAAATTACCAAAAAATGTAGTGGGAGTAGAGGAATATTTTTTAGATGAAATACTTTATGCAGGAGGAAAAAGAAATAAAAAGATTAACTTATCTAAGAAAGATATTGAAGTTTTAGGAAGTTTAATAGCAGCTAAAGAAGTGGATTGGAATAGTTTGTTTGAAATATTTAGTAGAAAAGAAATAAGAAAACTATCAGCTTCAGATTTATTATTATCTAAACCTTTTTTTAGTCTTATTAAAGAGTCTTATGAAAAAAGTTACTCCCATAGTCCTTTTACGGAAGTGTATTGGACCATTCAATCCATGTATCTTCCTTTTTTTAGTATTCTTTTGCAAGAATATCCAGAGGCAGATCTTTATCATTCAGTTTCTACAGGTTATGCAGGTATAATTGGTGCTTATGCTGCATTAACTAGTAAAAAACCATATTTAATTACAGAACACGGAATATATACTAGAGAAAGAGAGGAGGAAATCATAAAATCCACATGGATTCAAGGCGAATTAAAGGATATGTGGATTGATTTTTTCTATAATTTATCAGATGCTGCCTACTTTTCAGCTAATCAAGTAATATCATTGTTTGAAAAAAATAGAGATATTCAAATAGAAATAGGATGTCCAAAGGAAAAAACTTTAGTGATTCACAATGGAGTAGATATAACAAGATTTAAAGACATAGCTTTTTCTGTAAACAATAGGGAGGAAGAAAATATTAATATAGGAGCCATAGTTAGGGTTGTACCAATAAAGGATATTAAAACTATGCTAGATGCTTTTTGGGTAGTAAATAAAAATATGGATAATGTGAATTTCTATATAATGGGACCCGTGGAAGAGGATCAAGAATATTATGAGGAATGTTTGAAGCACAAAGAATATCTAAAACTAGATAATCTTACTTTTACTGGTGGAGTAGATGTAAAAGAATATCTAAAAGACATGGATCTACTTGTGTTGACTAGCATTAGTGAAGGTCAGCCCTTAGCCATATTAGAAGGCATGGCTTCCAAGATACCCTTTGTAGCAACAAATGTGGGGGACTGTAAAGGTTTAATAACAGGTGAAGATGACGATTTAGGCCCTGCGGGTAAAGTTGCGAATGTAATGAACTATATAGATATAGCAGAAAAAATCATGGAACTATGCAACGATAAAACTTTAAGAAAAAAATATGGAGAAACAGGATATAAAAGGGTAAAGGAGTTTTATTCCTTGGACAAATTTATAGAAGCTTATAGAAATATATACAAATATCTTTTAATGAGGGGTTAAATATGGCTGGAATAGGATTTGAACTGAAAAAAGTGTTTAGAAATTTGACCATTACCAATGTTTTTAAGGGGTTTTCCCATGGAACCTTCATATCTGTTGGACCAATGTTTACTAGCATACTGATCATATTATTTATAGAAAAAATACTAAACTTTAGCAATATTGCAATGAGTGATAGAGAAGCACTAAAGGCAGCTGTTATGTATGCCTATGTGTTTTCAATGATCAACGCCAGTGGATTAATAATGATAATATCTAGATATATTGCTGATAAAATCTATATAAAAGACACTACAGACATACTTGCATCATTAATAGGAATTGTATCTATTTCATTATTAATCAGTGGAATAATGGGATGGGGTTTTTATTATAAATCTCCACTTCCCTTACTGTTTAAGTATCTATCATTTATTCTATTTGCGGAACTATCTATACTTTATATTTTAATGGCATATATTTCAGCAGTAAAGGATTATAAAAAAGTGACTTTCGCTTTTATAACAGGACTGATTATGTCAGTCATATCTACATTATTATTGAGATATGTAAATGTAGATGTAATATATTCATTTTTCTTAGGAATAATCATAGGATTCTTTTCAATAATCCTTTTATTAACACTGATAATAAAGAGATACTTTACTGTGTTAAGTCCTAATATATTTTGTTTTTTGCCTTATATAAAAAAGCATCCTATGTTATTTTTAACTAACCTTTTCTATACTATTGGTATTTTTATTCACAATATTATTTTTTGGAAATATTCTAGTATTTCAAAGAATGTGATGAATACCTTTTATTTTGCTCCAGCATATGATACAGCTTCTTTTTTTGCCATATTAACTACTATTCCTGCTGCAATACTTTTTATAGTTAAAATGGAAACATCCTTTTATGAGAAATACCGAAACTTTTGCGTATCCATAGTTGATGGAGGTAGTCTAAGAGATTTGACTTCAACAAAAGATAAAATGGTAGCCACATTAAAAAGAGAATTAACTTTTATTATGGAAGTACAATTTATTACTACAGTTTTATTCATTGTCCTAGGAGTAAATATTATATTGCCCATGTTTGCAAATGATAAGATGACTATGGAATTGTATGTATTTTTATCAATTGGATTTTTTATGTCCTAC
>Ga0265293_10005995_pt1 | contig 19791 bp, 19 predicted proteins | sample Munlanlewell138R_FD_192505 | JGI IMG/M metagenome (GOLD analysis project Ga0265293, IMG submission 192505) | Leachate microbial communities from a municipal landfill in Southern Ontario, Canada - Leachate well 138R | ecosystem: Engineered > Solid waste > Landfill > Unclassified | place: Canada... | reverse complement strand
GACCTCTTGTTCCACCGTTTCCGGCAGTGTTATTGATATTACAACAACTCTTTTATTATGTCAAGAATTGTTTTTTCTTTTTTTTTTCAATACCATGAACCTATAAAATCAATTAAAAATTAAAAATGAATAATTATAGGACCAACGAAAAACATTTAAAGCCTTTACTATCTCACCCTTTCACCATTCACTATTTCACGTTTTTATACTGTTCTTATACCTCTTTCATACGCTACTCATACCGATTCTATACCGTTCTTATACTTTTTCTATACTGTTCTTATACAATTTTTTGATTTTTTCACCCATTAATTCATGCGAATATAATTTTTGGCATAATTTCTGACCGTTTAATGCCATTTTAAGAGCTAAATCTTTATTGTTAATAACCTCTTTAATAACTTTTAATAATTCTTCTTCATCTTTTTCTTTTACAAGATATCCAGTTTCTTTATTTTTTATTAATTCCCATGCACCATCAACATCCCATGAAATAACTGGTTTTCCCATTAAAAAACCTTGAGGTATTACTCGGGCAAGTCCTTCTCTTAATGATGTATGTATAACACAATCACTCAACTCTATATAAAAAGGTACTTTTTCAGGAGATACTAAACCAGTAAAAATAAAATATTTTTCAAGATTTTTTAATTTAATTTCTTTTAAGAGTTGTTCTTTTAATATTCCATCTCCAACAAATATAAATTTTATATTAGAATATTCTTCTTTTAATTTTTCAGCAGCTTTTATAATATATTCATGTCCTTTTAATTCAAATAATCTTGCAACTTTTATAAATACAATATCTTTATCAAATATTCCAAGTTTGTTTCTCTCATCTTTTCTTGTTTCTTCATTCATAACTGGAGAGTATCTTTTAATATTCATTCCACTATAAACAGTAATAAATTGATTTTTTTTTCCAATTCCAGCTTTAAGAAATTTCAAAGTCATTGTATCGCATACTGATATAATCTTATTTGAAATATATGCACAGAGTTTTTCAAGTTTTATAAATATAAAATTTCTTAAAAAATTTTCTCCTGAATGAAATGGAAGACCATGAATTGTATGAATTATAATAGGAATACCTGAAATAAAAGCTGCAATTCTACCAATTACACCAGCTTTGGAAGAATGAGTATGTACAATATCAAATTTTTCTTTTTTAAAAAGCTTAATTAGAAAAATCAAAGCTCTTATATCGTTAAAAGGTTCAATTTCCCTAGTAAGAAAAGGACAAACTATAAGCTTTTTGATTTTAAATTCATCAGTCTGATAAAGTTTACCTTCAGGACCTAAAGTTTCTCCTGATATAAGATAAGCATCAAATTGTTTATCATTCTGAAGACTTTCTAATGTATAAAGCGTATTTTCCTGAGCTCCACCGATTATGAGTCTTGTTATAATATGTGCAACTTTAATTCTTTTTTCCAGCATATACGAGAATTGTAATCAAAATATAAAAAATAAACAACTGAAATAATAATATAAGAGCACTTTTTAAATAAAGATCTCTCAACATCAATGCACCAAGTCCGCCAATTACAGATATTAAAAAAATGACAAGAACTGAGTTTTTTTGCGAAATTCCCATTTTAGTTAATCTATGAGAAATATGATTTGTATCTGGTCTAAAAATTGAATAACCATTAAGTTTTCTAATTATAATAACTGACAAAGTATCATAAATTGGAACTGACAAGATTAAAAGAGGTGCGATTACAGGTAGTCTTGTAAGTCTTGTTTCAACAACATAAGTTCCTGTAATAGAAATAGTCGCAAGTAAAAAACCTAAAAAATTTGCTCCACAATCTCCCATAAAAATCCTTGCTTTTGGAAAATTAAGTATTAAAAACCCTGATAACGAACAAGCTAAAACCAAACTAAAATACATTAATTCTATCTTTCCTTCTTGAAAAAATATAAAGGAAAAAAACAAGCTAGATATAATTCCAAGACCGGAAGAAAGGCCATTCATATTATCAATAAGATTAAAAGAATTCATTATACCTGTAATCCAGAATATTGTAACAAAAAACCTTAATATCTCATTATTTAAGAAAAGTGAGATCTTTATACCTGAATAATACAAAATTACGCTGATTATTATCTGAAAAACCAGTTTAATACGATTGTTGATACCGGCTTTTTTTAAATCATCAAAAAGATTGAGGAGAAATATTGCTGATGAAGCTATTATTATTTTTCTCAATTCTGGATTTTTTAATAAACCTGTTATTAATGCCATTATCAATACTGATATGAATATTCCAATCCCACCTAACCTTGGTATTGGTTCAGTATGAACTTTTCTTTCTCCGGGAAGATCATATAGCTCAAATTTTCTACAAAGCATTATTGATAACTTCTGAATAAAAAAAGATAATAAAAATGATCCGATTAAATATACAAGTATTTTCATTTTAAATTTCCTTGCTAATTATATTTTTTATATGATAAGCACGTTTTTTCCAAGTGAAATTCTCTGCAATAACAATATTTTTTTGACTATTTTCAAAATACTGTTCATATTGTGAAATTATCTGAATAATCTTTTCTCTAAGTAATTGCGGATTCTCCGGTTCAACAAAGTTTATTTCCGCCCGACAAAGTTCTGAAAATTTTTTTAAATTTTGTAATTCTGACAATATTACAGGTTTTCCCGAACATAAATATTCAAACATCTTTAGAGGAGATGCATATTTAGAGAAATGTAAATTATCCGGCATGTATAATAAAACAATATCAGCTGAATTTGTTATCTTTGGTATTAATGTGTATTTAACATGGTCAATAAAATAAAATTTTTCCTGATTATAATTTTTTCTAATAATATATTTTTTATATTTTTCAATCATATAATCAGGACCACCAACACAGAAAAACACAATATCATTAATTTCAGACACTGCTTCAATAATATTAAAAATACCCTTTTCCATTCCACAAGTTATACTTTTACCTGTATAAAGCAGAATTTTTTTTGAAGATTCAACATTAAATCGTGTTCTTAAGTAATTAGATTTTCTATGCTTTTTAAAAAGATTTGAATCAACTGCATCAGGTAAAACAAAAATATTTTTTCTGAATCTTTCAAACATTTTCCCAGAAAAATCAGTTAGAGTAAAAATAAAATCTATTTTTTTTAAAAAGACAAATTTTTTGTTATATGTATGTGCTTCAAAACATACTTTTGTATTTTCCAGAAATCCGATTCTTTTTAATATTTCAAGGATTAATGCACAATTCTCGTCTCTAGTGAAAATTATATTGTATTTTTTTAAATCTTCGATAAATAAAAATCTGAAATAAAAAATAATCTGCAAACATAAAAACCAGAATAACGGAGAAATATTATAAAATAAGCTCAGTTCGCCTGTGAATATTGGATTTTTTTTAAATCTACCGCAATCAATTCCATAAAATTCATCAAATCCTATATTTTTTGACCTCTGCTGATAACACAGATTCACATTATAAAATTCTGAAAGAGCATTGCATGAATTGACAGTTTGAATGCCATAACCTTTTTCTGATGGCATTCTGGAATTTAAAACATAAAGCAAACTCTTTTTCATTTTATTCCTTAGATAATTAAGACCTCTAAATTTTTATTTATTCAGAGATCTCAATTTATTATAAATTAATATTATGCTATATTAATACAAGAATGAATAAAAGACAAAAAAAACAACTTATTATACTTGCGCCAACCTTTCCACCTCAAATTGGTGGACCTGCGACATATATTAAAAATATATTGCCTTATCTTTCTGAACATTTCAGAATAACACTTATTTCAAGCTATATTAACTATAATCATATAAATAAAGAAAAATTTCCTTTCAGACATATTCAATTCAAAGGGATAAAATTTATAAGACCATTTCAGTTTTTATATTTCAGTTTTAAATATATAAAAAAAGATTCTGTAATATTTGCAATATCATCTCCTCAGGATACATTTTTAAGTATAATAATATTTAGATTATTAAATAAAAAAGTGTTTTTAAGAATCGGTGGTGAGTATCACAGAGAATTTTCTCAGGACAGCTTAAAAAATAGCTTATATGCAAAGATAAAATCAGGTGTTTTATTATTAATACTAAAGATAATTTCTTTTTTTAAAACAGGATTTATTTGTGTTTCATATATTATGGAAAAATATCTTAAAAGCATAAATATTATAAAAAATACTCATGTATTGTTTAATCCAGTCGTTTCAGATATTGCAAAAAAAACAGCAGAAAATAATAAACCCCGAACAAGACTTCTTACAATATCAAGATTAATAAAACGAAAAAAAATACATGAGATCATTGAATTTATATCAGAACATAAAGAAATATCACTTACAATATGTGGTACTGGTCCCGAAGAATATAATCTGAAAAGACTGGCGGAAAAAAAAGGTGTCTGTGTAATATTTAAAGACAGTGTCTTTGATAAAGATAAAATACTTGAATTTGAAAAAGCTGATTACTTTATTTTAAACTCAATCAAAGGAGAAGGTTGTCCAAATGCTATACTTGAAGCTTTAAATTTTGGAATTCCAGTTCTCACAACACAGCATATAAAAGATACAGGGGTTGTAAATAATCTGAACGCATTTATATATAAAGATATTAATCAGATATACGAATATATAATCGAAAATAACAGCAGAGAAAAATATAATGCTCTAATAGCTAAGACTTATTTATCTCCAGACTTTCATATAAACTCACATATCAATAGATTAAAAAAACTATTCAACTGCGATTAGCTTCATTCCCTCAAAAAATTCTGTATCACCTAAAAGACTATATATTTTTTTATTTTCAATATTATTTGTATCTTTGATATTATCTACTATTTTCTGATAAAGTCCTGTCTTATTGAAAATATTATTGTGATTAAAATAAGTCTTGACTCCACAGTTTTCACTAACCAGTACTTTACATCCGCAAACAGAAGCTTCACACGCAACTCTTCCAAATCCTTCACTTAAAGAAGGAAGTACAAAGATCTCACTTCTATAATACTCATATTTTAGACTTTCTCTTTTTAAAACTCCTAAAAAATTCACCTTGTGAGAAATGTTCAGTTTTTTTACCATATTTTCAATGTTTTTTAATTCACTACCAGTTCCAGCTATATTGAGTGTGTAATCTGGAAATTCGCTTTGAAATTTATAAAATTCTGTTATGAGATAATCAATATTTTTTATTTTTTCAAGCATACCGGCAAAAAATATTATCTTTTCTCTTTTTATACTGATTGGCCTAACAAAATATTCAAGATCCATATATGGCGGAAAAATAATATCAGCATTTTTTAAAGCAATTTGCGATACTGCTCTTTTTTTATCAGCAATCTTTTCTGAAAGTTTCACAAATAAATATGCTATATAATTTTTAATAAAAAATGAATTATAATGTTTCATTCCACTGAACATATCACCATGAAATTCCAATATAATATTTATTTTATTTCTAAACATAATTTTAATAAGCAAAATAACTAAAAAATCATAACCTGACTGAAAAACAATATTTTTAATTTTATTTTTTTTTATTATTAAAGGTAAATAAAAAAAAGATAATAATATAAAAAAGAAATGTCTTAAAAAAAAGTTATTGAATCTTTTTAACAGAAAAAATGAAGCAATATTATTAAATTTCAAAAAAAATCTATCTTTATTTTGTGCAAAAATCCAAATATCAAAATTAACACTGAGTTTTTTAAATTTTTTTAATATAATATTATTTAAAGGTATTTCAAAAATTGACTGATTATAAAACAATATAGTCTTTTTCATTTGGAATTTAACAAATACTCAAGATTTTCATCAATATCAGATTCAACATTGATATTTAAAGCTTTTTTACCAAATTTAAGCTTTGATTGAGAATTTTTAGCTGTCATTGCAGCCATATAATATATTTTTTTAATTTCTTTTAATGAATTTTCATCAAGCTTTTTTGAAATATTAAGCATTTTATCACAATAAAATGCACTTAATGCAAAATCCTTTAAATCCAAAGCATTCTGAATAAAAAATGAAAGAAATGCAATTCGATTTAATTTATATATAACTGTTTTATAATCTACCTGTTTTCCTTTCATTATTTCCCAATTCCATGTATTTTCATACTGTTCACACGGAACACATGGATAAAAAACTTTATAATTAGATTTAAAAATCTTAATTTCTTCAAGAAATTCAAATTCAGGAAATTTACTTAATCTATACTGGGATAAAATAAAATATATATCGTTTTTTTCAATGTTTTCAAGGATAGTTTCCCAATCATCAAAAATAATCAAATTATTTGTAATATCAAAATATTTTAAAACATCATTAATATTGCTTGCAATAATCGGATAATTTTGTTCTTGAGCATAAATTCCAGCTTCATATACATCTTGCATAACATTTTTTGAATTTTCAATTCTATAATAACTAACTTTATAAATATCAAAACATGTGTATAAAACAAAGAGTATAAGAAATAAAGTCAAATGTCTTGAAAATTTTTCTGTTTCTTTAATCATATATTTAAAAAACACACATATAAGAATTAAAAGAAAAGGTATAAAAGGTATATAATGTCTAAATTGAACATATTTCCAAAATACATTCATTCCAAAATATATAATTACAGGAATAAATATATAAAAAAACTTACGATTATTTTTTTCAAATTTAAAAAGATAAAGTAAACCAGCACCCAAAAAAATCATTACTGGAATTTGAAATACATAAAAAAATGAATTTATATGCTTGAAAAGATTATTTTTAATGTCAATATCTTTTATATTATCAAATGCAATTTTAAAATTAATTCCACCACCAAGATTAAATACAAAAAATACAATTATTAAAATACTTACAGATATGGCAATATAAATAAAATCTTTTGTTTTAAATTTTTTATTTATAAAAAATAAAGGAATTAGAAGTATTCCTTCTGTTCTTATAAGACACAAAACTGTAAAAACTAGGATTTTCAATAATCTATTTTGTGTGAAAATTGCAATATAAAAAAATAAAACTGCAAAAAAGCAAAAAAGTATATCTGGCATTGGTCTTGCTACCCAAAATAAAATAATCGGATTGATTATAAAAAACAAAGCTGTTAAAAAAGAAGCTATTAAACTTTCAGAATATTTCAGACAGATTTTAAACAAAAAACAACTTGCACCGAATAATGCTAAAAAGTTTATAATTATAGGAGAAGTTAATGGATTAAATCCTATACTAAAAATTTTTATCAATAAAGGATAAATTAGATTTTCATTAAAAACTCCTGATGGAGTGTTAACAAAAAATTCTTCTAAATTTTGTGATATTATTAGATTTACATAAGAATCAGTAAGCATACCGTTATTAATTGTAAATAATCTAAAAAACAGTATAAGACATATTACTGATAAAACAGCATAAATATATTGGTTTTTATTTACTAAATTCAAATATCTTTTTTCTCTCAAAAATATAAATTATTATACTAATTGCAATAGCAGAAGGTAATGTATAGGAAATATTATATATTGCAGAATACAAATATTTTGACTGTCCTTGTGAAGCATATTGTCCATAATATAAAAAACCTGATAAAAAATGAGATAAAAAGTTTAATATCATAGCAATAAAAAATAAAAATTCTTTAACATAAAGACCTTTTTTATAACCAAATCCGCAAATTGCAATAACCATTGATGGAACAAAATAATCTAGTACAGGTTGAAAAAATGTTATTATAGCATTTTCTATAAAAATCATTGATAATATTGCATGAAGCATTCCTGTAAATAAACCTGCACTAATTCCTCTTTTAAAAGAAATATAAACGATTGGAAATAATTCCAAACTTACAGAGCCACCATAAGGTAATTTATATATTCTTAATCGACTTAATACTATTGCTATTGCTGCTGCTATAGAAATTTCAAGCATTAATGTTATTTTACTTCTATTCATATTGAAATTCTTCCTTTAATAGCCTGAGTTAATGTTGCAGTATCAGCATACTCCAAAGATGCTCCAGCAGGTATTCCTGGTGCAAGTCTTGTTATATTTATTCCTGAAGGTTTCAGAAGTCTAGAAATATACAATGAAGTAGCATCAGCTTCAACAGAAAAATCAAGAGCTATAATGACTTCTTCAATATTTTCTTTAGTTATTCTTGCAATTAATTCCCGCAAACGAATATCATTTGGGCTTATTCCCTTAAGTGGAGATATAAGTCCATGAAGAACATGATATCTTCCAAAAAATTCTCTTGTTGATTCAATTATTTCAATTTCTCTAGGCGATTCAACAACGCATAAAATACCATTTTTCCTACCATTATTCTGACATAAATCACAAAGTTCATTATCTGTATAATTAAAACAGTTTTCACAAAAAGAAATTTTTTCTCTTGCATCAATAATTGAATAAGCTAAAGCGAGAGCTTTTTCTTTTTCCTGCGATAATATATAATAAGCAAGCCTTTGTGCAGTTTTTTTACCAACTGACGGGAGTTTTGAAAACTCAGACACAAGTCTTTTCAGAATAAGGTTTTCTGACATTAGAAAAGTCCCGGAATTTTCATACCACCAGTAAGTTTTGACATTTCACTATTGCTTGTATCTTTTACTTTATTAACAGCATCATTTAAAGCAGCTGCAACAAGATCTTGAAGCATTTCAACATCATCAGGGTCAACAACATCTTTTTCTATTTTAACTTCTATTATTTCATAATCTCCATTCATAGAAATTTTTATCATACCGCCACCAGAAGTACCTTCAACTACTTTAGTTTTAAGTTCTTCCTGAGCTTTTGCCATATCTTTTTGCATTTTCTGTGCCTGTTTCATAAGTTTACCCATATCCATACCGCCACCGCCAAATCCACCAAATTTACTCATTAGTCCTCCTTAATTTTAGTAATGCTTTTAATTTTAATTTTACTTACTACCTTTTGAAGATATTCATTATTTTCAATAATATTATTCATATTATCATTATCTTTAACTTTTTTTTCGTCTTTTTTTGAATCAACCTCAATATCAGAAATACTTTTTTCGTTTAATCTAAATTCAAGATTTAAAGATGAACCCAAAAGATTTTTAAATTCATCAAGTATTATTTTAGAAGAATTTTTTACTTTGTTATAATGAAATTCAAATTCTTTCTCAAATGTTACTGTTATAATTTCATCTTTATACGATACTTCTGAAAATTTCAAACAACTCGCAATAAATTTACTTTTATTATCAATTTTTTGAATTATAATATCCCAAGAATTTTTTACAGTTAATTCATCAAGTTCAGTCTTTTTATTTTCAACAACTTTATTATCTTCATTTTTATTACTTTTTACAGTTTCAGTATATAAAGCTCTTTTAACAATCTCTTTTTTTTCAGGTATTTCTGTGTCTTTTTTTTGAAAAGTTCTAAAAATACAAAGTTCAAGAGCTATTTTTTGATCTTCACTTTTTTTGATATTATAATATTCCTGATTAAGAATTTTTAATATTTCATAAACTGAATCTTCAGAAAGTTCATTTACTTTATCCATATCATTTGCAAGAAAAGGTATAATCTTTCCTGAACGATTCCATTTATAATAAAGTATTTCTTTACAAACTTTAAGACAATCTTCAATAAAAATACTAAAATCTGAACCTTCTTCATATATTTTATTTGTCCACTCTAAAAGCTCGTTAAAATTCTTTTTAGAAACCACTTTTAAAAATTCAAGAACTCTTGAATAACCAGCAGTTCCAAAAACTTTATTAATAACATTAATATCAATTGCAGAATCAGAAAAAGACCATAATTGATCAAGAATACTCAAAGCATCTCTCATACCACCTTCAGAAATATACGAAATATATGTCAAAGCTTCATCAGTAATTTTAATTTTTTCTTTTTCGCAAACAAATTTAAGTCTATTTTGAATATTTGGAATACTTAATCTGTGAAATTCAAAAAACTGACATCTTGAACGAATAGTATTAAGAATTTTATGCGGTTCTGTAGTTGCAAGCATAAAAATAACATGAGCTGGAGGTTCTTCAAGAGTTTTAAGAAAAGCATTAGAAGCTCCGGTTGTTAGCATATGAGCCTCATCAAGAACATAAATCTTATATTTACCCTGAGAAGGAACATATTTTACTTTTTCAATAAGATCTCTCATCTCATCTACTTTACCATTAGATGCAGCATCTATTTCAAAATAATCCATATATTTACCATTATTAAAATCATCACAATTTTTACATTTATTACATGGTTCATAGGTAGAATTATCAAGACAGTTCAATGCTTTAGCAAATATTTTAGCAAGCGAAGTCTTTCCAGTACCTCTTGGTCCACTAAAAATATAAGCATGAGCAACTCTTCTTGATATAAGAGAATTTTTTATTGTTTGCACAGCAAAATCCTGCTGTACCATGTCTGAAAAAGTTTGTGGTCTGTATTTTCTATATAGATTCATTTTATTTGTATAAAAGGCCGTGCACCCTTCTTCGACAGTTTACCCCGAGCGATACTTTATCAGTTAGCTCCTATCAGGCATCCTTATGGCACACAAAAATTCCCACTTATCGCTGCTTCCTTCCGGACCTGACGAGGTTCATAGGTTTCTGTTGCATAAGACCCGATAATCAACACCACTTGACAAAGCCTGCCTCGAAATAAAACAGCCTCAGTCAGGAGCTCACCCCTGCTATAGCGGATTGCAGGTTACAGGGCACCGCTATCTCCCCAGCTAGCACGACCAAATAATAATTTTTTTTGGCGGAGAGAGAGAGATTCGAACTCTCGAGGCAACTATTAATCGCCTACTCGATTTCGAGTCGAGCACCTTCGACCATCTCGGTCATCTCTCCATTGCTGATTAAATCATAATTTGATTATTAAAAATAATAACCAATTTCAATGTGATTATAAAATAGATTGCTCATTAAATCAAGCTCTATAAATATAAAATTGCAAAAAAACTAGTCTCTATTGTAACAACAGCAATCTTTTGTATGATCATTAACCATACCAATCGCCTGCATATAAGAATAAATAATAGTAGAACCAACAAAAGACATACCTCTTTTTTTAAGATCTTTTGAGATTTTATCGCTTAATTCGGTCTTTACAGGAACATTTTCTGAAAAATTCCAATTATTTTTAATTGGTTTATTATCAACAAAATTCCACAAATAATTAGAAAAACTTTTAAACTCATTTTGAATTTTTATAAAAACACAAGCATTATTACGAGCCGAAAAAACTTTTCTTCTATTACGAATTATAGACTTATCCTTTAAAATCATTTCAAGCTCAGAGTCAGTCATTTTACAAACTTTTTTAACATCAAAATAAAAAAAAACTCTCCTATAACCATCTCTTTTTTTTAAAACAGTTTCCCAGCTAAGACCAGCTTGAGCACCTTCTAAAACAAGCATTTCAAATAACTTTTTATCATCAAATACAGGAATACCCCATTCATTATCATGATAATCAGCATAAATTTTCTGACCTTTTTTATAACCAAAACATCGTTTTTTACCATCATCACAAAGCACAGCCATAATATTCACAAAAATCCTTATATAAATTCAGTTTATCATATAAGAATATTATACAATTATTAAGATTTTTTTAAAAGGGAAAAATATATCTGACAGCAATTGAACCCTCTGATTAAATAGCACAACTTATAGAAGCAAAAATTTGTGAAAAGTTTTTTGCTTTTTCTATTAAGCTTTATTGTATTATTTTTTATTAAATTTGTCATAAATTAATTCTTGTATTTTGCTTCCTTACAGGCTTTATAGAAATTTAATTAAAAACACTAAAAGATTTTGTATTTTAATCAAAAGATAAAGAAAATTAATTTTAAGGAACTATGGAGACCGTTATAAAATATGCAATATACGGAAGTATTGCAAGGTCGAACATCGTAAGATGTAATTTTATAGGATTTAAAATTACATGTGGTCCGATAAATTGATATTTCTTTATCTACTTTTTAATTATATTGGAAAAATTACAAAAAATGATTTTTTGAATTTATGGCGGAGAGAGAGGGATTCGAACCCTCGATACGAGTTTCCCCGTATACACGCTTTCCAGGCGTGCTCCTTAAACCAGCTCAGACATCTCTCCGAATAGAAAATAACAATCAATTTCTGGTACGCCTGAGTGGATTTGAACCACCGACCTACGGATCCGCAATCCGGCGCTCTATCCAGCTGAGCTACAGGCGCATACATTTTAAGTGGCGGAGAGAGAGGGATTTGAACCCTCGAAACAATTTTAGTCGTTTACTCGCTTAGCAGGCGAGCGCCTTCGGCCACTCGGCCATCTCTCCAAAAAAAACACATATTATAAGAATAAAAAAAATGGCGGAGAGATAGGGACTCGAACCCTAACTGCGCTCACGCGCGTACCGGATTTCAAGTCCGGCTCCTTAGCCAGTTCGGACATCTCTCCGCTAGGATAGCGTTTGTATTTTACAAAAAAAACATAACATTGTCAAATTTTTTTTAATCGTGCAATCTCACCTGATAAGTTACCTTACCAACTATATAATATTCAGCAATATCAGCAATTAATTCTTTATAACTAACAATTATTGCACCAAGATATGGATTTTTCGCTACAAAAGCAACGCTATTATCTGCTTTAACATAAATTCTTATACATAATTCACCTGTCTTTCTATTTCGAATAACAACAATATCATTGTTTTTGTATTCTGGCATTACACATACCACAATATAATCTTCCTCTTCTATTATTGAAGCCATATCACTATTATTAGCTCTCAATGCATGAACCATTTTTTGGTTTTTAAGAAATCTTTTGTGTATATAGATTTCATCCATATAATCACCAATATCATCAATATCCATATTAGCAGGAACATGCCCTATAACACGAAGTCTTGTATAATCAGTAACTTTATTTTCTTCTTTATCAACTGCAACTTCTGCATAATCATTAACAAAATACGAAACTGGAACACCCAAACATTTTGCAACTTTTTTAATAAAATCTAATCTAGGTTGCCTACTAGATTTTATATATCTATTAATTGCTTGTACATTAACTTTCAGCTCATCTGCAAGAGATTTCTGAGTCATTCTTTTTTGTTTAAGCAAAATTGATAACTTTTCTCCAAAATGCATAATTCCCTCCACAAGCTTTTTTTCTACCATTATGTTTAATTATTTCAAAAAAAATTTTTTTTGTCAAGTCGATATTATCTTTTTTTTTAAATACAAATAGGTAGTTTTGGTAATTTTAATGTTTTTCGATTACTTTTTCATATTTTAATTATTTTAATTTTTTTAATAATTTTAATACTTTAAGTTTACTTAATACATATATATGCGAAATTTTTGGATTATATTTTATCATTTATCTTCTTTATTAAACAACAATGTGTTATAATAAGAACAATTAAAAATCGGAGGAAGCTATGAATAAAAATCTTTTTATTTTAATGCTTATACTATGTTTATCTGTTCTTTCATTTTCTGATGAAATAACGACTGTTTTAAAAGATTACACAAGATATTCTGATACACTTGATTATCTATCAGAGCAAGCTTTCAACATAGAAGATCAATCTTCTCCTGAGTATGCAGAAATTTATTTTTCAGCACATTTTGTAAAAGATAAACTCGAAAATAAAACTAATTTAATAAAAAACGAAATTGAAAAAAATCCAACAAAAACAATTACTTTATTTGAAAAAGTTTCAAGCACAAGAAATTCCAATATTAATAAATTCAAAGATCTTATAAATTATAATATTGAAATACTAAAAGATTCAGGAAAAATAGAATATTACGACAAAATCAAAAAACTTGAATATCAACTTAATACACCATACAGATCAATCACAAGAACTTTACCAGACATGGATGTAATGGACGAAATAGCTAATGAATTTGATAGCGATGAATATAGTTCAAGATCTGTTGATTCATCTGATGGTTTATGGAGAATTGTAATGACAGGTAAAAACAAAACAACTCCATTTCTTGTGCAATCAGATAGCTTTCTTAAAGCTGGAGAAATAATACTTACTTTTGATGATGGACCAACTACAATTAATAATAGAACTGCATCGGTAACTGAAGTTTTAAATAGTTTTGGATATGAATCGATTTTCTTTGTACTCGGTAAATCAATAACTTCAAATACTTCTTCTCTTCTTTTGGCACAAAAAAAGCTTGCAGATGTTTCAGTACATGGCATGCATCATGCAACACCTAGCGGAAGTCCTTTTACAGCTATGTCCAGAGATGAAATACTTTCTGATTTAACCAAAGTTAAAAACAAAATAAATTCAATAACAAATAAAACACCACATTTTTTCAGACCACCTTATGGAGTTATAAGAAAAAGCGATCTTGATGCAATAATGGATAAACTTAATCTTATACCTGTTGGATGGACTATTGATAGTTTAGATTGGTCAACCAAAAATCCAGATGAATTATTTCAAAAAATGAAATCTCTTATTTCTAAAAGAGGAAAAGGAATTCTTCTTATGCACGATATTCACGAACAATCAGCTTTATCATTTGCACGACTTGCTGAATGGCTTAAAGATAATAATTATAAAATAGTTTCTCCTTCAAGATTGATTGAAGCTTACAGCAAAACACAGGGCAACAATATAATACCTGTAAAGCCTTCAATTCCGTCTTTAGACCAAGCAGGTAAATATATATATATAACTACAAAATATGCTAATATAAGAACAGGTCCTGGAAAAGAATATTCAATCATAACAGCACTTGAAGAAAACACTAAATTAAGAGTTATTGAAGAAATAGATGGATGGTTTAAAGTTGAAGCAGTAAATCATAATATTACAGGATATATCTCTGGCAATATTGTATCATCACAAAAAAATTAATTAAAAAGACTAATTTATAAACAAAAGACAATGTAATTTAATCCCGGCATGATTCTGAGCCGGGATTTCGTTTTTTATTTTTTTATATTATCAATTTTCTTTTAAAATCAAAAGCATGTCATTAACAGATTTTACTTTTAATTCGACATTGAAAATTCCAAATTCCACATTCGCCATTAACAGTATATTAAATGCTTCGCAACGTTCACTCAAGTTACCGAGTAGATTTTTTTTTGAATTAGATTTTATATATAGATTCAAAAAATTGATATCGAGCGTAATTATGGAAGCTGTCTTAAGATTTTCAATAAGTATACAAAAAAGAAATTCAAAGTTAAAAAGAATAAAATTATAAATAACTAAGATACATTAGAAAATCTTAAGGAAATTACATGGAGGTAATTTAAAGCTGAACATGTAAGGAGAAAATTTATACTATGTAAATTTTCAACTGGTACCAAGATATCAATTGTTTTGAATTGTATAATTATTTAAAATATTGAATCCATTAATTAGAAAAACTTATATCGAGTTCTCGTAATTGCTGTCAGACATATTTTTTTAATCTTTTATAAAAATCAAAATCTTTGATATATTTATACACTCAAAATCTTCTTGTTAAATAAATGAAAAGCGATAATTTTTATTTCGCAAATTGAAATATCGCTATCCAAAATTGCCTCAAAAAAAAATTTCAAATTTTTTTTATATCAAGAAGGCTCAATATTGAAATATCCTCTTAAAATACCGATAAAACTTTATGGAGAAAATCCGTTATAAGTTTTTATATATTTTTTTATTTATATTCGCTTTATCATTCACCTTGGTTATATTCAGCATAGGTTCGCAAATAAAAAACCTTAGTCCCAAAATCCTTCCATTACTTTATTTAATTAAATACTCATTACTTGGAATATTCTGGACATCATTATTATTTTTAATCGCAAAAATATTCCCAGCAAATAAAGCAAAATTGTTCATAAAAAAATATGCATTTTTCTTTATAGTAATATTCATAATATCAGGAATGTTTTCGTTAATATTAAATTTCTTTTCATTCTTTTTTACCAAAAAAACACTAATATATCTTTCAACAGCAGAGAATTCATTATCTTTATTAACTTTTTTACTAGGATTATTTTTATATATCTTTGCAAGTTTTTTTGCAGTACTACCAAAAAGAATATTTTTACCAATAGCATTTTTCCTATTATTCACCTTAATATTCAATATATTTTTTAGAATAGCCCAAATACAATTATTTGAAATAATAAATTTAGGAAGTTTTTTTTCATTCATAACCAAAATAAGATGGCATTTACTATTAAGAATGACATTCTCAACAATTCAAATATTTTTAGGACTTTATGCCTTCAAAGTATTAAATAGAATAGATATAAATCAAAAAAAACTTTTCAGCCCATTCAAATTCATAACATTTTTATTTTTCAACATAATAATGACAATAACAATAACATTCACAATATTATTTATATTTTTATACTCATCAATAAACAGCATATCAAACGGATATCTTACACTCACAATACCAACATTTTGGAATGTAATAAGCAAATTTGAAATTAAACCTCAAATAAAACTCGTAGAAAAAATTTATACAAAAGACGCAAATAAAATTCACATAGTCGGACTATTTGACATAGGAAGAGAAGAATTATACGCAGATTTTTTAAGTAAATACTCAGACAAAAATTCAGTACTAATAAAAGATTCAATAACAGACAAAAATAATAAATTAGATGTATCACCAGGATTACAAAATATATTTCGTGAAATAGGAATAATAAAAAGTAAAAAAAATAAATCTCAAAACCTTCAAATCTCAGAATCAAATTTAGATGTATCACAATTCAATACAATAACCACAAAAACTTTCAAAAATCTATTAGCATTATTTGAACCAGCTAATTTTAAAATATTTTTTAAAAAACTCATATTAATAATAGAAAACATTTTAATATACATAAAAAGCACAGCAACAGATTTTTACTCATTAAAAGAAACCGGAATAGGTCAAAATTACAATGAATTACAAAACATATTAAAAGACGATCATTCATGGCAAATATGTGCAGAGGACATAAAAAAAATATCTCACAAAAAAAATGAAATACTCTTAAAAGATACAATAGAACTTGAAAAAAAATACAAAAACATAATAATCTTAGGTGGAAATACACAGTTTGAAAAAAACCTTGAAAAATCCGGCTACACATTAAGACATAAAACAAAACATCCATTCCCATATATTAGTTATAAGGAATATTTTGGCGAAAAATTAAACACAATAGCATATCTATTCAAAAATATATATAAATTCATAAAAACCAATACATGGGACGAGTTTGTAAAGATATTCACAAGGTAAATAATCAAAGGTCTTATTAAAAATTTAAATCTTTTGCATGTTCATAAGAAATATAATTTTGAAAATCTGTCTTTTTATAACACAATTCCTCATGAGATAATTCAGTTAATTCTTTTGCAGTTTTATCACCCAATTGTTTTTTTATATTAATAATAATCTCAAGCTCATTATCATCAAATAATTTTACATCAAAATCTCTTTTAGAAGTATATAACTCACCAGTATAACCATTAGGATATATAACCTCTGAATACTCCAAAAAATTTCCCTCAACTAAACCAGCGAAAATATATTCAAATTTATCAACAACAGGACCATAATGATTATGAACATAAGAGCTTCCAGTTATCGAACAATTAAAATTTTTATAATATGAAAAATCACAATAAAACAACAATTTATTCAAAACTGTTTTTAAAATACCATCTTTACACAAAAAAACAATTAAATTTACCAATTTATCAATGTCAAATGGAATATTACCAGAAAATTCATTTATATTATCTAATTTTATAACTTTTTTTATAATATCGAAAATTTTATTTTTATCCCTAATCTCTTCCTGTAACTGTTCAATAATATAATGTTTTTTTTTATCAGACAAAAAATCATCCGAATTACTAACCATATTTAAAAATTCAATCGGATCATTTGCTAATCTTAAAAGAGTTTCATAAACTTTATCCTGCAAAGCTCCATTCTCATAACGACTTAAAGTAATTTCACCAATACCTAAAATATCAGAAAATTCTTTTTGATTTAATTTATATTTTTTCCTAATGGATTTAATATCCTCAGGCTGTAACCAACCATGTTTTTCTCTATATTTTCTATAAGCTAAATCATATTTATCCAAATCATTTATTTCAAACTCATTTTCGCAATTATTACATTTATAATAAGTAGTATCAACACCGATATCTTCTCCCCTAATGTTTAGCATATCAATTTTATTTATAATTTTAAGAGAATCATTTGTTTCACAAAAAGGACAAATATTGATGTTTTCACTCATTTTAAACTCTCCTTTTTTCATATATTTTATTTAAATAAATAATTTATTTTATATTCAGCTTCATGAAATGAAATACAAGTCAATCCCTTACTTACGACCTTTATTTTTATATAAATTTCCAATTCATTGATTTTTTTGCCAAACTTCCAAACCAAACCCTTTAAATTAAAATCTTCATCTCTTTCAGGACCAGAAATATAATTTAAATATGATAATTTTTTTATCTCATCAAAAACATTATGCTTAGTAAAACCCAACTTTAAAATAGTTTTTTTATTTTTTTCCATTTCAATAAGAAAACATTTGTTGCTTTCAATTAAACTAGCAACTTCATCCAAATATCTATCAATAATAACAAATCTATTAACCATTAAAATAACACCTATTTTTAATATCCCATAATACAATTATACATCAATTGATAATAAAAATCAATTAATTTATCATTTGGTAAATTAAAATCAATACAATCTTAAATATATCAATTTTTAGGAAGTTAATATATTTTACTTATTAAAACGAGATAAAGCAGACTTTATAGACACACCAATAGAATCCCAAGCACTATCAATACCAACTTTAAGATCTTCCCAAGCATCATCACTAGCTTTCTTAAGTTCATCAAGTTTTTTAGAAGCTACTTTTTGCATTGCTCTAAGCTCATCAATCTGCTTTGAATATTCCAATTCAGCATCAGCACTAGCTGAATCAGCCTTAGCTTTTAACTTATCAATTTCAGCATTCCATTCATCCAATTTAGCTTTTAGTTTTTTTTCATAAGCTTTTTTTTTACTCATAAGTTTCCTCCTTTTTCTTTAAATATAATTTAACAAAAAATATCAACAAACACTTTTTTTAGACTTTCAATTTCAAAAAAATACCTGTTAAAATTATTATAACATAAAGAAGATTTTATGAAAAAACTATATCCCATGAAACCTCAAATGAAATGAAATAGATGATTTTATCTTTTAATGATTTTTTTGTTTTTCCAATTATTATCTTAAAACTCCGGGTATTCGATTGGAAATTTGTGGATTTAAACCTGATTTTTAAGAAAAAAATGGCTCCCCAGGTAGGGCTCGAACCTACAGCCTATCGGTTAACAGCCGATTGCTCTACCATTGAGCTACTGAGGAACCTTAATTGTGTTTACGATTTTATCATAAATTAAACATTTGTCAACACTTCTAAAAAAATATTTTTAAGGACCGGAAATCATACTAAAATAAAAACAGATCCCGGCTCAGAAACATGCCGGGATGACAGAGCTAATTAAGCAATTAAAAATTAAAAATTGATAATATAAAGTAAGGAGAAATTTTTTGAATAATGAAATCAAAAGAAGATCCCGGCTCAAAATCATGCCGGGATGACAGGTTTTTAATTTTCAATGTGGAATGTCGAATGTCGAATTTTTAGAGGCGTTAGAAAATTTTCAATTAAATTAAATCATGATGGAGTTTCTATAAA